>OGZX01000568.1_pt1 | contig 43325 bp, 35 predicted proteins | sample 1576881 | NCBI WGS metagenome assembly OGZX01 (sample SAMEA3541542, study PRJEB24748) | human gut metagenome | biome: human gut; feature: human-associated habitat; material: faeces | place: China | collected 2012 | reverse complement strand
GAGAGACGGGACGTTCACGCGGTTTCGGCTTCGTAGAAATGCCGAATGATGAAGACGGTCAAAAGGCTATCGACACTCTTAATGAAACAGAATTCGAAGGCAAAAACATTGCAGTAAGCGTGGCTCGCCCGAGAACAGAAAGACCTGCAGGCGGCAACCGTGGTGGTGGCTATGGCGGCGGCAACCGTGGTGGCGGTTACGGCGGTGGCAACCGTGGCGGTGGTTACGGCGGCGGCAACCGTGGCGGTGGCTATGGCGGCGGTGATCGCGGTGGAAGATATTAATCTTACAACTCAGCAAAGAAATGAAAACTGTTCGGGAATATTCCCGGGCAGTTTTTTTATACCCATATCACACCTATATATATCAATAATATCTATATTTGTATATTATGATAAGAACCAAACACATATTGCTGACTCTTTCATTGCTATTGTGCAATGTCTGCATCCACGCCGCAACAGTCGATTACTCCGTGCGTGGAAAGATTATCGACAAGCAGTCCCGCCAACCGGTAGCGTATGCTAATGTCGTAGTTGTAGGTATTCCCGGCAAGGGAGCATCAACCGATTCGCTCGGCATGTTCCGAATTGAGCAGGTACCACCGGGCATTTACCGCTTCGAGGCGACGCTGATAGGCTATAAAAGCGCAGTGACCCCCGAATACGTGGTTTCCGCCTCTACACCTTTCATCGAGATAGAGATGGAAGAAGATGAGAATATGCTGGCAGCAGTGGTAGTCACCCCCTCCCCTTTTCGGAAGACAGTGGAAAGTCCGGTAAGTATGCGTATCATAGGCTTGCAGGAGATTGAAAAGAGCCCGGGAGGAAATCGGGATATTTCACGTATTGTAAGGGCATACCCGGGAGTCTCCTTTTCACCCATCGGCTACAGAAACGATTTGATTGTACGCGGTGGCTCACCTTCCGAAAACCGCTTCTATATGGATGGGATAGAAATACCCAATATCAATCACTTCGCTACCCAAGGAGCGTCCGGCGGACCAGTCAGCATTGTCAATGCAGATTTAATACGTGAAATAAGTTTTTATACGGGGGCTTTCCCTGCTAATCGTTCCGGCGCAATGAGTTCGGTGCTCGATTTTCGTCTGAAAGACGGTAACCCGGATAAGCAGACATTTAAAGCCACGCTGGGAGCATCCGAAGTTTCTTTCAGCGGCAACGGACATCTGAGTGATAAAACAACCTATTTGTTCTCCCTGCGCCAATCTTACCTCCAATTACTGTTCAAAGCCTTGGGACTCCCATTCCTACCCAACTTCATTGACGGACAATTCAAACTGAAGACAAAACTCTCGGCTCACGATGAACTGACCATACTCGGATTAGTCGGTATTGATAAAATGAAACTGAATACTGATGAGAAAGGAGAAGATGCTGAATATATATTGAGTTATCTGCCCACTATCCATCAAGAGACATTTACTGTGGGAACTTCATATCGCCATTATGCAGGAAAGCATGTACAGACGCTGACGCTAAGTCATAATTATCTGAACAACCGCAATGTGAAATATCTGAATAATGATGAATCTTGCGAAGATAATCTGACCCTTCGCCTTCGTTCAGTAGAACAGAAAACCACCCTTCGTTTTGAGAACCAGACAAGATTGGGGCAATGGACATTGAAAGAAGGTGCGGAAATGAATTATTCCAATTATACCAACCGGACAAAACAGCGGATGTTCGGCTACACCACACTCTCCGATTATCAGACGGATTTAAACATATTCAGTTGGGGCGGCTTCTTTTCCACGGACTACACTACTGCCGATAAACGTTTCTCCGCTTCTGCCGGTATCCGTACGGATGGCAATAATTACAACCGTGAAATGAAAGAACTGTGGAAGCAGCTTTCTCCCCGCCTCTCCTTATCTTATGAATTGACAAAGCAATGGACCTTGAGTGGAAATGCAGGATTATATCATCAGCTTCCACCTTATACAGCATTGGGGTTCAAAGATAACGACGGACACTACATTAATAAGGATTTGAAATACATGCGGGTAATGGAAACCAGTCTCGGACTTGACTGGCATTTGCAAGATAGATTAATGATCTCGGCAGAAGGATTCTTCAAGCAATACGGACGTATGCCTCTTTCTCTGCGAGACAATATTCCCCTGGCATGCAAGGGAGATGATTATGGCACAGTAGGCAATGAAGCGCTTATTCCTATCGCCGAAGGACGCGCTTATGGCGTGGAAGCCATGTTACGTTGGCAGATACCGGGACGTTTCAACTTTGTATCTTCCCTCACAGTCTTCCGCAGCGAATATCGCAATGGAAATGGTGGCAGTGATGATAATATCCCCTCCGAAACCAAATACATCTCTTCTGCATGGGACAACCGTTTCATTCTCAACGTAAGCGGTACGTATAATCTTCCACGTCGTTGGAGTATCGGAGGAAAATTGAGTTATATAGGCGGTGCTCCCTATACGCCTTATGATGAGGAAAAATCATCGTTAGTGGAAGCATGGAATGCACAAGGACGTCCATACTACGATTATTCAAAATACAATACCGAACGCTTGCCTAACTTTGCCCAACTCGATATACGTGTAGACAAGTCTTTCTATTTCCATCGCTGTATGGTTGGCTTTTATCTCGACTTACAGAATATAACCGGAAGTAAGCTGAAACAGCAGGATGTAATTATGAGTACGGGAGTCATTGAAAATCCATCTGCCCCCATTGAGGAGCAAAGGTATAAGATGAAAAAGTTGAAACAGGAAAGCGGAACGCTATTGCCGTCGATTGGGGTGACTGTGGAATTCTAGATTGGTTCTTCTCTTCAGTCACAAATTCCCATAGCAGTTCAAAATGTTCTTTAAAGAAATACTTCACAAATTTAGAGCGTGAAGCAACGTCTGCAATCTCGTCTAAAAGTTCTTGAGAAACAACCAGCTCTATAAAACTAATCCATAGATTTGTATCAACAATTATTTTTATCCCGCAATCGCTTTTCATATGCTTCTTGTCTAACAGCTTCCACTTCAGCATCTATTTCCTTTTGTGAAATTTCATCTGTTTTAAAAGCATTCAATAGTCGTTTCAACTTAATGCCGCGCGTTTCGACAGCAAGCGCACGGCTCAACTCCAATTTGTCATCGTCAGAAAGTTGTTGAGTTAACTCCAATATCTGATTAAATTCAGACGAATTTTCAATGATACAGTTGCCATACAATTACACATTGATATTACCTATAAACAAAAGTAGTATAATTTATGCAACTATCAAATAAAGATGCGATTATTTTCTTGATGATTATGGCACAGTAGGCAATATTTCGCACCTATTATTTCTTACAGCAAACTTTTATCTGTTCCACAATATAGGATACATCCTCGTCCTCTTTGTTTAAGCATCGAATCAGTAATTTTATGATAATCGATGCAATTCAAAATATTTATTAATAAAACAGATATACAGTAGGCTTAGCAACAGGACCGTACCGGACAAATACCAATAACCATAATTCAAGCACATTATATAACCTACAATTACAATTGCTTGTACTACCATATAAATAAACGAAACCAGTACATGAGACATCTTCAATTCATTAGCCATCAATTGATACATGTGTTTTCGATGGGGCAAACCGATGTTCTCATGAAGCATCAGGCGATGAATGATAGTCAGGACACTATCGACACCATAAACAGATAACAGGATTATCCAACTGAAATTTCCGGTCGTTATAATCAATTTGCCTATCAGAAATAGGATAATAAAAGCAATGCCAACAGAACCGACATCACCGGCAAAACACTTGGCTTTCTTACGGAAATTAAAGAAACAAAAGACCAGGACAGAACATAAGACTGTGTAAATTAAAGCAGGCTCAATAAATGACGTTATTTCAGCATTGATATAAGCCAATGCAACTAAAACAACCAAGGAATAACCACCGGTAATTCCATTGATGCCATCCATGAAATTATAAGCGTTGATAATGCCGGTACAAATTATTAATGCAACGATTATCCACCACCAGGAAAGGGAGAACAATCCCCATTGGTAGAACATCAAGGCCATAGCGGAAAAATGGAATACCAGTCTCAGACCTTGAGAAGTGGAACGGATATCATCCACAAAGCTGATGAATGTTATCAGAGTCAATGCCACGATAAACCAGGGATATTCCCAATGATTAGTCAGAAAATAAGCCAATGCACCGAAATAGAAGATAATCCCGCCACCACGCAAAGTGACTTTCGTATGTGAACTACGCTCATTAGGCTTATCAATGATATTGCACTTATCAGCTATCTTAAAATAAAAAAGTTCTGCTAAAAATAACAGAACCAAAACAACCAGGTAATACATAACAGTACTTTTCCCTTTAATTTTTAATTATTAATTTTTAATCTGCAAACGATCTTATCGTTTGCATAATCCCCTCAGCCGCACGAACAGGCATTTTCTCTATGCCAAGCGCAGACTTTATCTTCTCATTACTTACCACATAATTCTCCGTCAACTTCCGGAGGCGTTCAGTATTCAAGGGCAGATGGAGCAATGTTCCTAAACCCGCACAACCTTCCATCATCTTCCTGTTCATCTTCCAGATGTGTGGTTCCTTACCCATAGCCTCACACATAAGGGCAATCAATTCATTCGTAGACAGAGCTTCATCATCACCCATATGGTAAATACCACTTGCAATATCTCTGGTAAGCAGTCCTTCCACCACATAGCAAAGGTTATCAATCGAAGTAAACGAACGTTTATTCTCAAAATCACCCAAAGGCCAGGGAATGCCTTTCTTCACAACGTTATAAAGTAAGTTCAGATTGCCTTTGTTACCCGGACCGTGAATCATACAAGGTCTTAATATGTACACTTGCTTATCACGCTGCATGGCAACTCTCACCTCGCCATTTTCAACTCCCAACTTATCCAAGATGTAATTCTCGGCTGCTATCTTACTCTCACCATAAGGTCCCACCGGGGTAGGTATCACATCCTCCCTCAACATATCCCCTACTACACTATCAGCAGCAGCCTTCACAGAGCTAAAGAAAATGAATTTCTTAGCTTTAGACTCTAAAAAGAAATCAAAAATCTTCTGTGTCAGTCCTGTATTGATATCAAAATACACCTGTGCCTCAGATTGATTCTTTGTATCATGAGCTTTACCGGCCAGATGAATGATGGCATCAAACTGGGGTAATTGCTGCATAGGAAAAGAAGTTGTTTCAATATCTTTCCAAGCAAAAGTTTTCACCACCCCTTCCTTTTCCGGAGCAATAATGTCCAAACCATAAAGAACATGATGATTCTTTAAGGCAACAACAAGATTGGAACCCACAAAACCGTGAATTCCCGTAATTAGAATATTCATGAAAATAGTCTATAAAATATACTGACTGGAAACGTGATTATTAGTAATATACTTAATAAAATAAGTATCTTCTACAATTGAAAAGAAAATATACCAAGTAGTATTTGCATTCCTTTGATAAGTAATATATTGCATATCCTTACCATATCGTTCAAAAAAAGCGGGAGCTTTTTTCTTTAATTTAGAGTTTATGTTTCGTTGAATATCAGAGATTAAGTCCTCTACATAAGAAATAGCAAAAGGATAAGTCCCTAAGTATTCTTTTTCAATAAGCACTTCTATAAGTTCATATAAATCCTCTTCAACTTCAGGTGCAAATACAACTTTCATTTGAACAAAGCTTTTATACGAGGACGAAGTCTATCCAATAATTCTTCACCCGAGATTGCAGATTCTATATTGTTCCGTTCTTTCGTGAGAATGTTAGAATCTATTTTTGAATAAGCAGCAAAAGATTCACTTGCTTTCTGCTGTACCGGTTCTTGTTTCTTATATACTTTAGATTTACCCATATCTCAATACATTTTTTACAAAGGTAATTTCCAATATTGGATTATCCTAATAATTATTCCGTAACTTGTGATTTAAGATATAATTTTCTCACAAACTTTATATCATACGCCGCCCCAACTTAGACATACAATTTCTCTATCTCTTTCCAAACCAACCGACTATCAAAGTTTTCTATCACCCACTTACGCCCTTCACAACCATCAATAGCTTTATCCAAACGAATTTTATCAATTTTTTCCGCAATATCCTCTGCAGTGTTATTGACAAAAAAACCAGTTCTTCCATCAATAATAGAATCACAACAACCAGTGACACGCGTCGTAATGACAGGCTTTTCCATCGCCTGAGCTTCCAATACCCCGGTAGGAAAACCTTCACGATAAGAAGCAAGCACATATATATCCATCATTGAATAAAAATACTCCATGCCACCATTAATAAAACCGGTATAAATAATTCGAGAATCATTCAAAATACGTTCTTGTATGTCTTCGGGTAATGCATCACGTTTCTCAAACATACCTACAAGTAACAATTTACAATTATCAGCTAGCTGCAATTTATCGAACGCACGGACTAATTCTATAATACCTTTATCCCTGACCAAACGACCGGAATAGCCAATTACAAAATCTTCTTCCCCAATGCCATACCTCGCTTTCAAATCTGCAAGTCTTGCCGGAACAATCACAGCAGGATTAAAGTGATTCAACGTATCTATCCCATTGCAAGTACCCTTATGCCAAATCATTTGCTTCTTTGCGGGAGCCAAATGATCCTCAATGCTTTTACGAAGAACAGAAGGACTCACACATACCACTTTGGTAGAACAGAAAGAAGCCAACCTATCCACGGACATCAATATGAAACGCTTTAATCCTTTACTGGTCTCATAAACCAAGCCATGACGCACATAAATTCGGATAGGCACACGCATTAACCAACCGGCTATCATAGCTAGTAAACCTCCTTTTGGAGTATGGCCTACAACAATATCAATTTTTTGCTTCTTGACAAACTTGCAGATATTTCGGATAGAAACAAAATCCTGACTAATGCTAATATTCCGATTAACAGGAGATTCTATATATTCAAACCCCTGTTTTTGGGCATAATCTGACAAATATTCACTGGGACTACAGACCACATTCATATTGTAGCCTTTTTCCTTGAAATACTTAAACTGGTCTCCAATAAAATATGGAAGAACAAAATAAATGTTCACCACATGAAGGATATTCTTATTCACAATTCAATTGCCATATTTTATGTTTCATGCAAGCAGTTTCTCTCTATATACAATTAGCGTCTAATTTTGACATGTCTTATAATGAAACCCGCATTTAAGCGGCTTCATTATAAAAATTGTCAAAATCAAGATTGTTTTTTTAATGTCTATTATTGGTTATTCCAATGGTCATCGGCAATAAATTTTCATAATAGGTATAATCAAACACTATCTGTTTGAAGAATTCCTTCACATATGTCGTTTGGGGACGCTAACAAATAATCCTATTTCCTTTGCTATAATATCTATTGACAGTTTAGTAGCCAGACCATATGCTGTCACATATTTTTTTTGAAAAACATTAGATTTTTCCTGTGCTTCAAAATCATTTCCTTTCGTTAACATTGATAATAAATCTACTTCATTATCTGTAGCAGAAATATAATCGCGTATATCAAAATACATTCCCCGTTCGCTTGCATAACGCTCATAATCATATGCAAAACAATACATAGGTTTATGCATCACTGAATAGTCAAAGAAAATGCTTGAATAGTCAGACACAAGCATATCAGAAACAATCATCAAATCCTCCAATTGAGGATATGCAGACATCTCTCGCACAAAATCATCATCAGTTATTTCCATACTTTTGGCTACCTCATAGTGCGCTCTAAACAACAAGACATAATCCATTCCAAGACGCTCTTTCCAATATTCCAAATTTATTGGAACGGTAAGTTTACATTCCAAGTCCTCTGTCTTTTCATACTCTCGGAATGTGGGTGCATAAAGAATAACTTTTTTCCCAACAGGGATGCCTAGTTTCTCTCTCAACTCCAATTGATACTTATTTGTATATTGTATCAAAATGTCATTACGAGGTAAACCAATTAAACGGATTTTCTCCCGTTCTATAGTAAATACCCGAGAAAATATATCCGCTTCATACTCCCCCTGTACCAAGAATACATCACAGCGGTTTTTAGTTTTCCCCTTAAACGATTGATTATCAGCAGAAATATCCGCACCCATCTTTTTTAAAGGAGTGCCGTGCCAAGTATTAAAATAAAAAGTGTTTTTCCCTTTAAAAGACAGACCTCGCTCAATGGAACTGTTCGTAATCCATACTCTTGCCTTCAAAGCGGTCACATAATAGTTTAACGTGTCGCACTTTATTTTTCTATCCTCACTTAATTCCACTTCATCGGGATTAGTGAAAGCCCATATTAATTTATAATCACCAAATCGCTTATCTTTAAGCATCAATTCATAAAGAGTCTTTGGGCTATCATCAAATTTTCTTCCACCAAAAGACGAAAAGAGTATCAACTTATCATCAGGTTTGATGAAAAACTTTAATAGACGTAAAAATAATGTTCCTACTACATAGTAGATACTATAAACTACAAAAGAATACTTTACAATATAGAATAATCGTCTTTTTATACTCATCAGAATAGTTTCAACTTATACATAGTAATAAACAGCTATTTATGTATACGAATATCCCCCACTTATTTCTATTACACTACCATTCAAGAATGCATTATGAATACAAAATTTAACGGCATCAGCAATTTCTTCCACATCTGCAAATCTTTTTATTGCGGTTTTTCCGTAAATACTATTTCTTATATACTGTGGCTTACCTTTCTGCCATTCTGTTTCCACAAATCCCGGAGCAATTACATTGACAGTGGTTCCTGTATCTTCGAATGATTTTACTAAATTTTTAGCTAAAGCGTGAAGTGCACTTTTCGTTACGCCATAAGCCAAAGAAGTACTATGTGGGTGTATCGCCATAAGCGAACCTATAAAAATAATTCTAGAACTATGCGGAATTAAAGAATATAAATCACGTATCAAATATACGTTACTATTTACATTTACCAGCATAGTATTCTCCCAGTCTTCATTACTGGTTTCCAGCAATGACTTTCGCAATGTGGCACCAGCATTGCAAACCAAACAATCCACTGATTTCTTAGTTGTTAATATGTGATTGACAAAAGCCTGCATTTCCAACTTTGAACTCTGGTCTGCCTTTACGATTTCATAATTCTCTGATATACTATTTAAACTCTCTCGACATGATTCAGCCGCCAAACTATTTTGCGCATAAGTGATTGTTACAAAGAAATCCTCCTGTAAAAGCATCTTCGATATGGCCAATCCTATACCTTTCGTGCCACCTGTTACTATCGCATTCTTCATATTTCTATAAAATTTTTTCGTTCCATAAACTGTTGCATAATGTCAGCCATACAGATACTTTCTCTTCTTCTCAACCGAGTTGAAGAGAAACGCCGATTGAGAATACAAGAAATAAACTCCTGTATCTCATAACGCAGGCCAGCACCATCCCATTTATAGAAAAATTTTTTATTTTCATTCTGATCTTCGTAACGAATCTCAAAATAATCAGTCTTCCACCAAGGACTGGGAACATATACATATCCTTTGGTGCCAGAAACAACCAAATTACCTTCTGTCTTTACTCCCAATCCTACTTTAAAAGAGCAAACTGCCTTAGGATAACGAAAAACACCTTTAGTATAGATGTCAATGCCGTCTTCCATCCGTGAATAAAGATTCAAGTTCTGATAATCAACGCCTAAAAGTTTGATAATCGGAAGCAGTGGATAACTTCCTAATTCATATAAAGAACCTCCGGCCTGTTGGGGATCAAATTCTCGAAGTGACATGTCATCATCCCATAGTTTAGAGAGTGAGGCCTCCACATCCACAACTTCTCCAATAATACCAGATTTAATCATTACCATTAAATGATTGAACGCCGGACAATGAGCAGTTTTATTTGCTTCCATCAAAATGACACCTTTTCGCTCTGCCATTCCAAACAATTCTCTTGCTTGTACTCCATTAAGTACCATGGGAGTTTCAATCAAAACATGCTTACCTGCTTCAATAGCCTGTTTCACATATCCATAATGTGAGAGATGTGGCGTTGCAATATATACTGCGTCTACCGAATCATACAATTCTCCAATATTAGTATATGCAGTAATATTATCATCACCAGTTGATAAAGAGCGTGAGGCTTCAAAATTTATGTCATAAGCCCCAATCACTTTAACACCGCTCACAACAATAGCCTCAGAAGGAAAACGACTTGCCACGCGTCCACATCCGATAATACCGACTTTTACATCAATAGTGGATTCTGCACGAAGCATGGTACTACTAATACCCTCTGTACGAGGAAGATAAATTACTTTAGTAAATTCATTCAAATAATCAAATTTTCCTTCCCAATCCGATCCTATAGCAAAAATGTCCACATTATATTTCTGAATATCATCTATTTTCTGACCAATATAGTCCTCTATGATGACTTCATCTGCATATCCTGTAGCCTTGACCGCCTCAACACGTTCCAGCACATTATTACGCACATTGAGTTTCCCTCTCCCCCGATCAAAACTGTCACTTGTAACTCCTACGATAAGATAATCACCAAGCTCCTTCGCTTTACGCAGTAGGTTTATGTGACCTTGGTGCAGAAGATCGTACGTTCCGTATGTTATTACTTTTATCATCTGTACTTAGATTTTAGAATACAGATACATCAAAAATATGATTTGATGTCTTAATGAAAACAGCATAAGATTTAATGTTATAGAGCCTTTAAAACGAGCCTTTCGTATAGACTCTTTATATATAGGAGTTTCAAGGATATTCTTAATTCTGCGACAGGTTTTCCAATATCCTTCTTTTCCGTAAAATTGTGTTTTACACACATTAAATAAGGAGTGGCACGTAGCACGGTACATTTGTTCCATCAACCCATATTGATTCATATCAAGAGCATTGCAAAGATGTCTGTGAATTATTTCGGGACCATCTTTTCTTAATGGTTTCTTCGTTTTTGTCATCGAAGTTCCAATTTGTCTATAATGGTAGCCATTAGACTCACATACATATATAGATTGAGAATTGAAAACAGTAGGTATTGTGCAAGCACGATCTTCTCCCATATTCACAACAACATCTACCAGTAGTTGTTGTTTTTGATATATCTCTCTACGAAAGGCTTTGGCCCATAATTGACCTTGAAATCCATTTTTACCATTCCTTGTGTGAATTAAAGCAGGAAATATATCTGTTTCCATCTTTGTCCTGTTGTAGTAACCTGCAGAGAGATTACAAGGTTTTATTATTTCTTTTTCATCCCAGGAGTATTTGCTTCCACAAACAATTACATCTGGATTATAGGTCTTAGCTGCAGCAGCGAAAGTTTCTATATAGTCGTTATCTACCCAGTCATCCCCATCAACGCACACAACGAACTCGCCTTTAGAAACAGCTACACCGGCCTGTCTTGCACTAACAAGTCCCCCATTTGATTTGTGAACAACTATGATTCGTTTATCAATATTTGCATACTGATCGCACATTTCAGCACATTTGTCCTCAGAGCCATCGTCAACAAGTATAATTTCGATATTAGTATATGATTGGCATAATAAGCTATCTACACATTTAGGTAAATAATACTCTACCCCATAAATGGGTACTATAATACTGAATAATAATTCATTTTGTAACATAGTATCCTACCTATTCTAATTCCACAATTTTCAAAAATCGTTTAAAACGATAGTTAGGTGAAAAACGTTCTCTTGTAACCTTTAACGTTTGTTTCCAATCGTTAATAATAGTTGGATTATCAAGAACTGATTTCATAGCAGAATATATAGATTCTTCATCCATTCCAAAAAGCAAGCCACACTCAGACTCTTTTATCATTTCTTCTCCTCCACTACAATTTGTCGTCAAAACTGGAACCTCTTGCATTATAGCCTCGGTACAGGCTGTACTATACCCTTCTACTGTGGATGAGCATATATATACATCTGCTTTCGATACAAATGCATGAGGATTTAATTGTTGTCCCCAAAACGTTACAAATTTCTCAATCTGCAATTTTTTCGCTTTCTCTATTAAATTTCTCAAAATAGGACCATCACCAACTAACCACAAATGAAAAATATATCCATCTTGCTTCAAACGTGAAACACACTGCAATAAGTTATCATATCCCTTTTCCGGACTCATCCTTGCAACAGATACAAAAAGAGTGCAAACAGGTCTTTGTTGCGGTATCGGTTGTCTACCTTGCTCTCTCACTGAGTTGTTGTCAATAGGATTATAATTGTAATCAACATTAATGGTGGGTAACTCTTTCCTTAATCTTCCTGCATTACATAGAGAAACACAGACTACGTTTCCTATTTTTTCGTATTCTCGCTTATATAATAATCCTTCATCATAGCAATGCATCCAAGCAATAGACTTGTGTTTGGTATTTACACCGCTGGAAACTATACGCATGGAATGGCCATACTGAAAAGCAATGTTCACATCATATTTGTCAGAAATCCAAATGTTATACATCAATTTGGATGGAATTTTAGACACAATCTTCGTAAACCCTCTAAAATAGGTACGAAATACGGGTTTAACTACAACTTGTTTGTCCAAATAACGAAAACATTCCTTATCAAATTTAAAGATAGGGATCAGAGTAATTTCCACATCATTTCGTTTGGCAAGTTCATTTGCAATTGCCATTGCAGATCTGTTAACCCCATCTTGTAATTGAAAGTGATTATACATCATGCAAATTTTCTTTTTTCTCATGATTCAATATGCACAGATTAGAAACGTTTGTTACTGTTGGGGGTAACACCCTTTATTGCTAAATTCTTGACAGCTTCAAAATCATACAGGTATTCAGACAAGCACCTCTCAATATATCTTATATCCTCTTGATGCTTATATGAAGCAAACATATTTGTATTATAGAAAGACCTTCGTGGATTCATACCCTTAAACTGATTCTCATGATCTGCCGGACTAATACCAATAAAAGATTCAATCACAGAAACGGTTTCATCATATTTATAAATCAAATCCTCAAAATGTATATGAAGTACCTTCGTTCTATCAACTTCTTGACCTTTTGCACAACCGTGCGTAAAAGCATACCATTTACAAAAATCTTCAACATTTGAAGGAACAATTCCGCTCTTCCATACTGTTTTAGCTACAACAAAAATGTCCCTTGGATCTCTGTCTACAACGATTGTTCTTATACTTTCATCAAAATAGCGAAGACATTTATTGATATTACTTGACGGCGTCAACTGATCCATCAACAGATAGTCATAATCTTCCGGATTCGCAGCTTCTATTATGCTTTGAATATATTTCCTCGTTAATTCCAAGAATCTGTTTTCAGTTGGATGAGAACAATAAGTAATTTCATTCGGCATCTTCTTATATGGCAGATGCAGCCTGCACATAATCTTACCGATAATACTTTTCACATAATAATATATTACTCCCTTTTCGTAAAGATCCATAAACCAATATCCCTTATATTTATAATCGGTTAATGCATCTACATAATCTTTAGTTAAGTCTAAATAGGATCTGCCTAAAAAACGCGAATAACGCTTGTCGAAGTTATTGCCAGCATTAAACTTGGATAAATTCCAAAAGCGTTTTAATGCATGGCCTGAATTATGTCGATTGGGATTTTGGACAAGATGATACTCTAAATCCATAAGTCCATCAATATCTTGAATAAAACGGAATTCGTAGTTTGTTAATGACTTCACGTGTTTATATTCACCAATCAAGTCAATTATGGCACTAGAACCGCTACCATAGTAGCTCGCACATGATATAAGTCTTTTCATTTATAATTCTTATTTAATTTTCAAAACTTTCTTTATCAAACCAACTGTTTCCAAAAATTCTTCACTTTTAAAAGAAAACAAAACAGGTGTAAATATCCCCACAACTAATGCAATCATACCCTTCAGAATAATACAAAGTACTGATGGCTGCATCTTAATGAATTCACATAACCAAATAGTAAAGACAACAGAAAGGGTTATCTTTATTATTTCTTTACAAATAAATAATAAATACGACTTTGCCTCCATATCAAGAGCCCTCTTGTTGACAACAATTCCTTTTCGAATTAAAGTAAAAACGACTAATGGTATAAGAAGACCAACAAATATGCCCGTCATACCCAACAATATTCCACCAACATAACCAAGCACTATTGCTGTGATAGCCTGTAGAATCATCCATTTTACATCCAGATTATGTAAACCCATGGCATTCTGTATGCTGATAACAGGAATATTTAGTAGGTAAACCATCATATTGACTGTTAATATTAATACACTCATAAATTCAAGAACAAAGTGATCACCAAATACAAGGTATATGAAATCTTGAATACATGCTATAAATCCTGCACACATAATGGCGGCGATCCAGTTCATAATGAATGCTGATTTAAAATAGATTCTACGTTTGTGCTCAGATGTACCATCAACTGAAAGATTACCAAAACTTGTTGTAAAAGCACCTCCAAATTGTGCGTAAATCATTTCGACCATACTTATCACAAGTTGGTAATTTCCATAGTAGCCTACTATAGCTACATTTCCCAGGAGAATACTGATGAGAATACCTTTGGATGCATTCTGTACAGTATTCGCAACCTGAAACACCATCAGGGGTTTAACCGTATTAAAAATAGCAAGCTTCTTTTGGAAAGGCAATTCTTGCAACATTCCATCATTCAAATAAGGGTGATATTTGTTAATATAATGAATTGCAACAAAATTAGAAGCTAGTTTTTCAATAATTGTAATGATAAGAAATGTAATATACTGATGCCATACAAGTAAAAACACAATCTGAAGTGAACGAAATAAGACTTCACAGATTGCTGTAATGCCTATACTGATTCTATTCTTCTGTTCTGCAAAAAGGATGCTTCGTTTATACTGAGTCAAATAATTAAATGCAAAAGAAAGTGCAAATAGTAAAAAATAGATTCTTACAGTATTGAGCGGAAGTGATGACGTAACAAGCTTATTTATCAGGAATATACTTACAAGAATACTTACTGTTGTAAAAGCTATTGCAAGGTATAAATATACCTTCTTATAAAAGCCCATTATCCCCTTTATTTCCTCAATGTCGTGGTTCTTGATTGGTGCATAAAGATGGATAATCATTGCAGAACTGATTCCCATCTCCATTAAAAGCATAACACTTGTAATGCTTTGAAATAGATTATGCAATCCGTTAATTTCTTCTCCCAGTTCACGCACAAGAACGATGCGTACAAAGAAATTTAGAAATACAGTTACGGTACTGCAAAGTATACCATAGATACTATTTGAAATCGAATTATATGTTCTTGATCTTGTATCCATATTATACCCTTTTCTTTGTGAAAATAGTGATATAAAATTGCATAAATACCACACAATACACTATGGCTTTCCATAAATAATATGAATCTCTACGTGGCAATGTTATCCACATAAAAAGCAAAACACAAACTTCATACAAATAGAAATCTTTTGATACATTTTTAAAACTAGCATTACCTAAATAATGAAATATTATTAAGCAGATAAAGAATATAGATATTAATCCATACCATCCAAAATTATAATATGCATCAGCATTCAAAGACCATCCAAATCCGAAACTGTCAAAATTTAAATATAGAGATTGGAAATCTTCAAAGCTGCGCGACATTCCATTAATAGTTTTTACAGTTCCTGTAGGATCTAAAAAAGTCGGAATACACCCTCCTATAAATGATAGCAGATACTCATAACCATATTGAATTGATACAGTACTCGGACAAATCTCCATTATATTAAGTAGTGGAACAACACTAAAACCTAATTCAGAAACCACGTCTACAACAAGAGAATTCTCAAAATTTGCATCGGAAATTGACGCATTACTTCTATAGCTACCAGCAATCCTAATCATCAATAACAATAAGAATGCCGCTACAATTAGTTTAATAAAGGCACTTTTTGTCTTCCCTTGACTTGAAGAAAACTTGTAGTTCAAAAAAAAGACAAGTAATAAGCCACTGAGACCTGTGGTTCTATCTCCACACATTGACGTCAATAGTAACCAAATGATAAAAAACATTCTCGTAACTTTGACTTTCTTTTCCGAACAGTATATAAGCGATAAAAATGCAAAAAGAGGAAATAGATATTCAACAAAACTAATTATTTGTGGGATGCCTCCTTCTAAACTTCTTACTGCTTGATATCCTCCTTTCAATGAAACTCCGAATTTCACAATAATCAAAGGAATTGCGACAGCCCCCATTATCCAAAAACTTTTATAAGCCAGTATAGCAATCGAGTTCCTATCTAAATAGTCTATCTTAGATATCCGTCTTGCATCATTAGACTTGCGGGATTTAATAAAATATGCATAAGCAGCTATCACATTACTAATAGAGGAAAAAATGGAAGCCTCTACTATTCTGGCACCAAACTTATTAATATAGAAAGTATTAAAATCCACACTTAAACTATAAAGTAAGATTTGGCCGTTTTGGAATAGATAGAATGAACTTAAAAATATTAATCCCGGTGTCAGTAGAGTGGAAGTATATGCATACGTACTTCTTATCAGAAGAATTAATAGAGTTAGTGAACTAACCACACTTATTCTAATAACAAATTCATCAGACATACCCTTCAATATGTTTAGCAGAAAAAAAACATATAATAGGATTATGAATCCCCAGAATAGTATGTGCTTTTTTTTAGAATTTACCATTTTCACAAATTCCGATCCTTTTCCTCCTCCAAATACCTTCCCGCATCCTTCAAAAAACTCACAATTATCAGCACCATAACAATCCCCAATGGGAATGCCGCAACAATACTTACAGTCTGGAGATTACTCATCGAACTGTCTGCAAAGACAAGCGCAATAGGCAACAATATAAGTAATACACACCACAACAATTGGATAAGTTTATGGGGAGATTCTCCTTTATTCAATTTCCGATAGCTGTAACAGGATGCTGTCAAAGCTATCGAATCAAACGATGTGGCATAAAAGGCAATCATTGTTAACACAACTAAAATCAACACAAAGGGAACACAAGGAATAGTGTCTATAATAGAAATGATAAGACCATATAAATCTCCTGTTTGCTGATATAGGGAAATAAAGTCTGCCATTCCTGTCACCTGCAATCCCATAGAATAGTTACCAAGAACGACAAAACTTATAATAGTTGACCCAACACCGAAAAGATAGCCACCAAAGATTATCTGGCGGATTGTCCGACCACGGGAAATACTGCCGATGAAAAATGGAGCGGCAACACACCACACCATCCAGTAAGCCCAATAATAGATAGTCCAATCCTGGGGAAAATTCGTGGTACGCAGCGGGTCTGTATAAGTGGACATTTCGATAAAATTTTGAACAACACGTCCAAGCGATTCCACTCCTGTATCAATGATATATCCCGTACGACCGCCAAAGAGAAGGACATAAAGCAAAAGACCAAAAAACATATAAATACAAACTTTTGCCAATATACTGATACCTTTAAAACCATGCAGCAATGCATAAGTGTAACACATGCACGTAAGAAGTAATATGATGATTGTACACAGACTACGGCTTATGTCGATGCCGAGAAGTTCATTGATGATGCTTGCCATCAGCGGTGTGGCCACACTGAAGGTCGTTGCTGTTCCTGCAAGCAAAGCAAAAACCGCAAGGAGATCAATTATACGTCCCCAAATGCCATCAGTATATTTTCCCAATATTGGACGACAGGCTTCGGAAAATTTCTGCCTTTCCCGTTTACGCACATGGAGCATAAAGCCAAAAGAGACAGCAAGCACGAGATAAAAGCTCCAAGGAATAAAGCTCCAATGATAGATAGGGAATACTCCTGCCCAATCCTGAAAATTTCCCAACTCTGCAATGTGGGGACTATCGGCATACATCACCCATTCTGCAAAGGAATAAAACAATATGTCAGCGGCCAATCCACAAGTGAACATCATTGCTCCCCATGAGAAAAACGAGAATTTCGGCTTCTCTTCTCTCCCTCCCAATACTATGTTTCCATATTTGGAAAGAGCTATAAACAAAGAAATCAGGAAAAAGCCTAAACCTATTATCAGGTAATAAGTTCCGAAAGTGTCTCCGAAGAAAAAGCGAATTTGACCCAGAATTTCATTTGACTGTTCAGGCTTTAAAAAGAACAACACACACAACGCCACTATCACCCCAAAAGGAAGAAAGGTAATCATCCAGTCCACGCTGCCGTTTTTGATTTGCAAACTATTTTTCATATTTTCAATTTGTAGTGTGTATCAATTACTGCCAACTCTTCAAGACTGTCTATCTCTACGATATCCCCTGCCTGCATTTCATATATACCCAGACGATATTGGTCCGGATAACAGAACAGGGCTATGTCATCCCAGAATATCTGACGGTTATGTTTTTCCTCAAACTCAAATTCCAAATGCCGCTTCAGCCGTTGTCCATCTTCCGCTGTCCATCTGGATACACTGAACAGTTGCCAACCTTTCTCACCTCCGCTTCTGCTGCATGAGCAGACAACACCTTCTTTCACAGACAACAACCATTCTCGGGTATGCTTCTCTGTCCAAACACAGTTATATCCGGAACATTCAAAATGAGGAGAAAGAATATCCGAGTTATAAATCACCTGATCCCCATCTAATATGATAACATCTTTCAAATATTCCCGCGCCACATATAAAGAAGAGATATTATTACAGGTGTCATAATACGGGTTACAAATAATCTTGAGACCGGGATATTCTTCCTCAAGACAAGCAAACTTCTCCTGCAAATAACCTGCAACTACATAAATCTCAGTGATATTGTTTTTTCGGAGACTTCTGATAATGGTATCAATCATACGAACTCCGTTCACCTCAACCAAAGGTTTAGGAATCTGCAAGGTTACAGGATGCAGTCGTTTTCCTAAACCAGCCGCCATAACAATGGCCCGTTTTACTTCATACATAAAAATTAAAGTTTACTATTAAATGGATGGAGGAACAAGTCGGTCCAGATTACTTATAGCACGATTATATCGGTCTATTCCATACGTCCCGAAATCATCCCCTTGAGCTTCCTTGATGCAAGTCCAAATACTCCATAAGAAATCCATTAATATCTGATAGATTAGAATCTTCTCAATCAACACATCATTGACGGAACCTCCCAGATAATGCTCCAACAGAAGCGTCTTATTGGTTTCAGTAAAATTAGATTCAAGGAATAAAGCTGCAAAATCCCACATGGGATCATTCATTCCCGAATACTCCCAGTCTATCAGATATATTTTGCCACGGATGTCTTTAATGAAATTTTCCGCCACTAAATCATTATGGCACGGTCTCAGTTCCACTCCCAACACATTCAAGCGTTCTTGCAAACAGAATATCCTATTCCTGTACTTTTCATAACCGTCATACATCTTAACACCTGTTTTATCAAGAAGATTTTCGTAGGATATAATTTCACGAAAGACATTGAAATCATTGTTCAAGCGTACGGAAGAGCCATGAAGGGTACGAAAGATGTCGGCTATCTGAAGTATATGTTCATAACGTTGAATGGTAGCAGGAGTCAAAGTTTCCGCACCGTCAATGAAACGAGTCAATTTTATGCCGGTTTTTTCATTGAAATATAAAATTTCCGGACTGACACCCATACGGTATGTAAGAAGTGTGTTCACCTCTTCATTACCACGTTCGACCATCCCCGCCGTTCCATTACCAGGAATCCTGAGCACATAATTGTTACCATCAAAAGATATCTTGAAATTTCGGTTGGTCATACCACCAATTTGTTCTACCGACAAGGTTGATTCAAAATCTTGTTCAGGAAATATAGTTCTCATGTGAGATATTATATTCTGATAGTCAAAAGGATCTTCCTTACGACGCAATCTAGGATAAAAAACATCTTTCAAATAAACAAAGTCAACCGCATTATCCACCTCGCACCAAACAAGGTCAGCCACTTTAATGTACTGCCGCTCATATTTCTCTGTGCAGTCCAAAAAAAGATACTCGTAATTTAATTTCAAATTCGAATTAAACTCCCATTTCACTAGCATCTTCTTATACGTTTCCAGAGAGATTTTAGAAATGCCAACCATCTCACCATCTATCCTATTCAACTGATGAATATCTTTAGATATCTTCACTACAAAATCACCGTCAGTTTCTACTAATGCCTCATCTCCGTTTCCACATTCGTTGACTAAAGTAAGACAATTTTTTTTTGAAGTGGTAGCTAATTGTTTCAGCAACCGTTTTTCGCATAACACATCACTCTCTATCAAAAGAAAGTCTTCTTTTACATAAGGAGCCGCTAAAGCCAGCGAAGCCATGGAAGAGGTATAGACATATCTTCCGTTGTTCACGAGTTGAACACCTTTCCCTTTGAAGGGAGCAAACAGTTCCGCACAAAAACCTGTCACCACAATAATAGTTTCAAACTCCATCTCTTGTAGTAAGGAAACAGTACGGTGAAGCAAACTTTCCTGCTTTTTTTCACCGACATTATAACATTGCAACGGATAAGGAATGGTCGTATCCCGTTCCTTTCGGGCTGCTAGAATAACAGCTGTCTTCATCAAAAATTAAAGTAAAACGAGAAAGTAAAATAAGACTTTTCTTTATAAGGATTTAGAATATAAGAAGCACTGACAGGAAGTTTGAATTTTCCAAATGTAAAACTAGTGGTGTATTTCAGTGTTATGTTCACCACGTTAAATCCTTTTTCATAGTCCGTATAAAAACCTTTGTTCAAATTTGCACCGACAGCAAGCGACAAAGCATTATTATCATCAAAAGCATGAGTGTAACCCGCCTCTGCATACGAAGAAAACGCCTGTCCTCCATTGAGTTTCTTATCTGCTCCAAAGACATACGTTGATAAAGTCAGCCATAAGGGTACCTTGAATGGAGTCAACGTCAAGTAAGCCTCTACACTATGACCGGTTGTACGGTTACTCAACAGAAAATAAGAATCCTTTTCACCCACAGCAGAGGGATAATAATAATCAGAAAGACCAAAAGTGAATTTTTCATGGCTGTAACTCAAGCCTAAATCCACCTCCTGATGACTACCGTTAATCGCATATGCTCCCAAAGCATATGCACTAAAACCTTTATAACTATAACTCAGCATCGGGAAAGCCACCGGAGCGGTACCATACTCAATACCCCTCCACATATACTTACTGGAAAGTTCCAAAGCAAACGAAAAAGGGGATTGTTTTTCTTGAGAATGTAATGAAAAGAACGATAGGGCAATGCCCAACAAAACAAAAAAAATACGTTTCATGATATGTAAGTTAGCGTCTAATTTTGACATATCATATAGAAAAACTCATCCATAGGAGTTTTTTCTTTTATAATTCAAAAATCAGACAGTTTAGTCAATATTAACTCCGATAGCCATGGACGGCATATTCTTACACCACCAGTTTCCATCTGCTAAACCACTTTCAAAGCAACCACCTCACAACCTCAGCATATCAGCTATTGAGATAAAGACGGCGTCAGACAGCCCTATAGTTGAAATTTTGATTGTATTCATGCTATCATTTTGATTTAAATCTTCTACCTCTTCAATACCAACTAGTCCTTCATTTCTTCCCAAGGGTAGGGATTATCAATCACATTCTGAAACTCCTTAATAGCTTCCTGTTGTTCAGTAGTGAGTGATACTGAATCCCAGGAAGCAATAATAGCACGACCTTCATCAGCCAAAGGCTCGTCAAACACTTCACCATAGCAGGCAGTAAGCAGACGAAGTTTTAATAGTGAAGCAGGAAGAGCGTCAAGGATATCCCAACAACGGTCCAACACTTCCTGAACATGTTTCTGTTTCTCACCGTGGTCAATAAACGAGGCACTATAACCCATTAGCAATGCAAGGCAGACATTCGCCTGTTCTTCAATGGTAGAACCTTTGACACCGGAATCATACAAAGCCGTAGTCAGGCGGTAGACCTCACCGTTACGACGGGACAAGTCATCGCTATATATGGGACTCCCGTCAACGCCCAAATACATCAGCTCATGCGCTGCACGCTGAAGGGCAGCTGTTTCTACAGAAAGAGACATAGTTATTTTTATTTATGATTTCAGATTTATGATTTATCAACTGTCAACGAGCAATCATTGATTATCAACAGCCAATTATTTGATTACTTCGATCAGGTCCGGATGGATGGTGGCCATGGCTACGGCAATGACACCTTGTATCTCGACAACCACACGGCGGTCACGGGCACCCTTCACCTTCAGGAAAACACCCTCCTGTCCCGCAAAGTCACCACCGATGACACGGACTTTCGTGCCCTTGGACAAATTCAGCTCATCAGGTTGGAAGTACATGAGATGGTCATTGTAAGTACCGGCTACAGCAATAAAACGTTGCATTTCACTGTCGGAGATAATAATCTTCTGACCGCTACGGGTATCCGTAATGTATTGCAAATAGCTTACCTGTGATTTGATGCGCTTCACATCCGAAGGACGGGCATGAACAAAAAGCAGGTTGTGGACAACAGGAACCAGAACCCGGACTTTCTTACCTTTCTTTATGCTGATCTTGTATTGCATGGGAATGAAACAACCCATTTTTTCCTTTTCAAGAAGACGCATAGCATCAGACTCTCTACGGTACGTGGCACGCATGGCGTACCATATTTCAGACTCTTTTTCCGTTTCCATTCTATGTCCTGTTCAGAAAAGGGTGTTCCTCCGGGGCTTTGACACCCTTGCATACACCTGAGTTTCAATCAATTGCGAACACTTTATGTAAGATATGGCAAGCTTTGTGTTCCTCTTGCCCGTTGATTTTACGTAGCCGGTCATTACCTTTGTTTTATTGCAGGTAAATAGCTATTAAAGAATGGATTAAGAGCAATAATCGTCTTTTAATCGTTCGTTTTTTGTGCGCAAACTGAAGCCATATTTGCACTAAGATTCTTTCAACAAAAGGAAGGAGGAAAAAACACAATTTTATTTCCAGGATAACTCTTTATGGATTAACAACATATGACACAAAAGAAAAACATGAATAGCTTTTATTTATCAGAATATTTTGTTATTTCATTTCTCTGCACTATCTTTGCGAACATTAAACGAACGATTAAAAAACACCACCGATTTAGTACAATCATTATTGACACCATCCCTATTCACCCGCTTCACTCCCCTATCATATCCACAGTGCAGCATCTTCCTTTCAATCCACCGACAGGACATTTCCCTTTTATAATAATGTACCCGCGTATACACACGCACAGGCGCGTATTTCCCTATTTTTTCTTTAGACCCTGTTACACACATTCTATTATCAATAGGGGGTAGCCCCCCTACCCTATTTACCTGCCTGTGTGTAACAACACCCAAAGAAAATATTCACTTTTTCAGACGAAAACAGAAGATATTACCATTATAAACGTTAATTTTGCTTTCGCATTTTAAATTAATAATAATTTACCAACTTTTAAAATTGTGGTTTTATGGATAAAAAAACACAATATTGAGTATTGAACTCATGAAGGAGGATGGTTATGACATCCAAATAGAGAGAGCAGAAAACAGGATCAACATCCTGTTAGTTGAAAATGAAGCGTTTGACGGGCGCATGATCGTCAAAGCCGGGGAAAGGGAAGAGTTCCTGACCCCGTGGGTACGGAAGCTTATCGGGCAAAAGAAGGAGGCGGGACTGAAAGGGACCACACACCTGGCAAGATTGCTAAACCGCAGTATAGCCTTCGAAAAGGGCAAAAATGAAAAAGGATTCATATCACTGAAAAGCCTTAATAGTGAAATCATTAAGCTAAGAAAAGAGATGCTGGAAGAAAGAAAGGAAGACGGGAAAAAGGAAATACCGGGATAGATACGAACCTTTCTGCTAAATTGTGGTTTTTGCGCCTTTTCATGAGGAAAAGGCGCAATCACGTTTAAAATATTATGCATTCTTTTGTGCCGCCATAAGGCAGACTAAAACAATCAAAAATCAGAAATGGAAAATATTCCGGTTACCGCATACAGCGGTTTCAGTAATGTACGGGGAGAAATTACTCTCCGGAAAGCAATAGAAAACATCACAAAAGGGCTGCATGCAAGGCTCGTATTCAAAATCAGGATGCTCGTCAGCCAGGGAAAGACCGAAGAGGCGAACAATGTGAAGAAGCAGTTGCCGTTCTACACCGTCACGGCAACATACAGGCAAAAGAGGCAGGCGTACAGCATGACAGGGTATACCCGGGTCATACTGCTGGACATTGACGACCTGCCGGAAGGAAAGCTGGAAGAGCTGAGAAAGAAAATCAACGGAGATCCAAACACGCTCGCCTCTTTCCTCACTCCAAAAGGACACGGGTTCAAGCTCTTCGTATTCCTGAAAACAGCTTATGCCATCCGGCTGAGGGAGGCACTGGCGGCAGAAGACAAGGTGGAGTTCAACACGTTGGAGAAACATCACCTGGCCATGTACAATGCCTGCAGGGAATACTACGAACAGTTGCTCGGAGTGGAAGTGGACGGAAGCGGGAAAGATATATCAAGGGGATTCTTCACATCTTACGATGATAAGGCATACCTGAACGAGGAACTGATGAAAGAAGTGGACGGGACGCTCACAGATATTGTTTTACCCGAAGGAACGGTGGGGAAAAAGAAAAGTACCAAGGCGGCAGGTGATAAGGCTTCAGTTGACAAGGTGAAGGCGGATAAGCCGGAAGCCGAGCCCTGGGAAAGGATGGAATTCAACAAGGCCGTGCTCGCGGTAAAGAGAATATCGAGATTCGAGGAAGGAAACAGGGACAACTTCCTGTTCGCGCTGGGAAACAAATGCTATACGAAAGGGATCGATGAGGAGGTAGCCGCCAGACTGGCGAGGGAGAAGTTCGGACAGGAAGGGATGGACGTGGCTACGCCACTGCATAATGCGTATACGTACACCGACAAGACCTACGAGGCGCTCGGACGGAAGGAAGAGAAAACAGATACCATCAACCTGGTGATCGACTTCCTCAAGGCGCACTATGACATACGGAGGAACGTGATACTCGACCGCCTGGAATATCTAGACTTCAACGAGAAGGAGGAGAGATGGAAAGGAAGCTTCAGACCCATGAGGGCGAGAAGCTTCAACTCCATATTCCTGCAGCTCCAACTGGCGGGGATCAGGTGTTACAGGAATTTCCTCCAGGCCGTCATAGACTCATCATACGCAAGGGAGTTCAACCCGTTCATGGAGTACATAGGGAAACTCAAGCCATGGGACGGGGTCACAGACTACATCGGAGAGCTGGCGGACACCGTGCAGGCGGAAGACCGGGAGTTCTGGAAGACAAGTTTCCGGAGGTGGTTCGTAGGGATGCTGGCAGGAGCTTTGAAGGATGATACCGTGAACCACCTGGTCATCATCCTGTACTCCGAACAGGGAAAGGGGAAGAGCACATGGATACGCAGGCTGCTGCCGCCCGAATGGAAGGAGTATTACCGGAACGGCATGGTGGACCCGGGAAACAAGGACCACCAGATACTGCTCAGCACGCATCTCATCATCAATATGGAAGAGTTTGAAGGAGTGAGAATCGGGGACATGGCGGGACTCAAAAGGATCATCACACAGGAAAGCGTGACAGAGAGGAAAGCCTACGACATGCAGGCGTACAATTACATAAGGCACGCATCGTTCATTGCAAGTACAAACAACAGGCAATGCCTGCAGGATATAGGGGGAAACAGGCGGTTCCTGCCCTCGTCGGTCATATCGCTGGATTACCGCACGCCGGTGAATTACGAAGGCGTATACGCGCAGGCTTACGCTCTGCTGAAACAGGGGTTCCAGTACTGGTACGAGGGGGAGGAAATAGACGGGTTGAACAGGCACAACGAGCAGCACAGGATGAAGGATCCCGTGGAGGAAGACCTGTTCGTGTACTTCCGCAAGCCCGGCCCCGAAGACCTCCACGTGAAGTGGATGCCGGCGGCGGCCATACTCAGCAAGATTGCGACCTACGGAAAGATACAGGTGAACAGGCAGACCACACAGACACTGGTGCTCTCGCTGGAGAAGTACGGGTTCCGCACCAGAAGGGACAGGCAGGGAAGCACGGAGTATGAGGTGGTGGACCTGATGGAGGATGAGGTAAACAACGGGTTCAGGGAGAAAAGGCAGGACGGGAAGACCAAAGAGGAGGAGGAGGATAAGGACGAGGGGCTACTGCCGTTCTAAGGTTCGCATGCGCCCAACTTTGAGTTGACAAGGGCTAAGTTAGTGTATAACGTAACGGGTGATAAGAATATATGCAATGCTACATTACATTATTTCTTACCACCCGTTACAAGTATTGGCGTTTTATTTACAAAGGACGCGCTACTGCCGGTACGCGGACTTTAAGGTTCCCCCAGGTACTTGAATATCAGTTTCACTTCAAGGGGCATATAGGAATGACGGTTCTTGTTATAACCCGCTTCCTGCAATTCCGCCATCAGTTGCTTGTTGGCGTAAATCCAGCGGCGCAGAAGCTGAAGGGCGGTAGTTATGCATACACCGGGGTTGTAAAGCATGGCAAGGTCGGCTTTGGTATAAGCGCGGACAGGGACTTTCCCATCTAAGTTTTCTTCTTTCATAAGTTTGTTTTTTAGTGATTTACATGGTATAAAGGTACTCATTTGCAATGATATATGAAAGGAATAAAGCTGGTATTACCTCTCATTGGGAGTCTCTTTTTTTCATACAAATTCAAATAACGTCAAGCGGAAAGCGGAAGGAAAAAGAACGGGGTACATTTGCAGTATCCAAAGAGGAAAAAGAGCGGAATCTTCCGGCAAGCCCATGATGGCGGAGTAAATAAAGAAAGCATGAGAAGAGGATCCGGACAGCTTTTCCACTGAGGATTATTAAAACAACCTTGTTTTTTAACTTTTAAAAAATTATTGATTATGGGAGTACCATTCAAAAAGATTCCGCGGAAAGATCCGCGAAAGGAGGATGCGGTGGCAAAGTTTTATCCGCAACTGGTGACATTAGGGGACAACGCCGACCTGGAAGACGTGGCATACGTGATGAAGGAGAAAAGTTCACTGACATTGGGAGACATTAAAAGTGTAATCACCAACTTTGTAGAGGCACTGATAGGAAAGCTGTATGGCGGCCAGTCGGTGAACATAAAGGACTTCGGGGTCTTCAGCCTGTCGGCGAGAACCGTCGGAGTGGAGAAAAAGGAGGATTGTACGGCTAAGAACATTAAGGCCGTGAAAATCAATTTCAGACCCTCGACCACCATCAGACCCGACGTGACGGCAACACGTGCCGGACAGAAAATTGATTTCTACGATCTGGAAGCATTGGTAAACAAGGACGGAAGTTCGTCAGGTGGAAGTTCGTCAGGTGGTCAGGGAGGTTCCGATAGTGGAGGAGTGGATGAAAATCCACTAGGTTAAAATATTACGAATCATTTATACTGAAGAATATGAAAAAGTCTATCTGGGATAAAATTCTAAAAGTGGTGATTGCGGTAGCTTCGGCTATCATAGGGGCACTGAGTGCCAATGCGATGAATGTGTAGATATGTAGAGTAAATACTCTCTAAAGGTGAATAAGGCTGTTTTATTGAATAAGACAGCCTTATTTTTAGCAACCAAGACTCACCCATCAGAAATTCAGATATAGTTCATATTGCCTTGCATGATAAAACCATAATCCATAACAATAACAGAAAAGAAGTGAGTTAATTATGGTTAATATAAACCAAAAAACAATTACTAAAAACCTGTTTTTTTGTATTTTTGTATCAATATCTAATATTAATTCAATACAAGAAACACTTAATAATTGATTATGAGACTCTTTTTATCTTGGAAACGTATAATCAGCCTCTGCTTTGTTTTACTACACTTAAGTTTATCCAATGCGGCCGTAACCAAAGAACAACATCGACTACTTATTATTAACTCATACAATGAAGGAGCCCCATGGAGTCAGACTCTTATAAACCCTATTATGCTCCAAACTTCCTCAATAGAAGATGTCTGTGCCGACTTAGTGCATATAAATGGTACATTTATCCGCAACGATTCATTGTACAACCAAATGGAAGAAGGAATCTTCCAGCGTTATGAAAAAAACAAACCGGATTATCTGGTGCTCATAGGCAGCATAGCATTCACTTTAAGAGACCGCATTCAGAAAGAATGGGGGGACATTCCCATGGTATTGATTGCCAACGAAGACACCTATGCCCCACGGGAATATTATTTCACAGGGCGCTCCATAAATATGACAGATAACAAAGCCCTCCCCCTGAACGACCTCAGAGAACAATATAACTTCACATTCATCGAGACTCCGGATATGTATAAAGCAACCATTGACATGATGGTACGGATGCTGCCCAAAATGAAGAAGATCATATTCGCGGCAGACGAACTTTATCAAAATCAACGGCTGGATCGGCTTATACACTCGTACATCACATCAGAATATCCGAATATCGAATACGAACGGCTGGTAGGTAAAGAAGAAAACAGCAGACAACTGCAAGAATACTTACTGACAGATGACCCGACCACAAGTATTTTATTTTCTACATGGTTCTATGAACGCAAAAACCTGTTTGGATCGCCTACACTCATCAGCGGCGATTTCCAGTTAGTAGCATCTTCACCTCAACCGGTATTTGCACTGAGAGGGGCATATATCAATAAGGCCGGATTCATTGGTGGCCACTTCTACGACCAAGCCGAACTAGAGAAATCATTAACTGACGTTATCGGACAGATGCTCCAGGGGAAAGAGCTACGTGACATTCCATTCGTATATAGTAAAAAGTCATACCCACTCGTCAACTATGCACAACTGAAATTGGATGAACTTGATGCAGACCTTTGCCCGTCAGGCACTATATTCCTGAATAAGCCACTCACATTCTGGCAAAAATATAAGTGGTGGATCATCAGTGGAACAATTCTGTTGCTTTCACTTGTGGCCATTGCGCTCATAATATACTGGTTTCAGCGAAAGAAAATAGCCTTGTTCAGTGCCCACAACACACTGGTATGCAACATGCCGATATCATACACCCAAGCAAGAGTGGCTTTCGATGAAAAGGGAGAGGCTGCAGATATAGAATATCAGGCTGGCAATAGCTTGTTCAATAGTTTGTTTACAGCCAATGAGGATAATGATACAAATAAAAATTCGCTTTCACAAATTGAATGTCTTCCCCGATTTATAAAAATGGTATTCAGAGAAAAACAAGCGATTACCTTCACACACTATTTCAAGCAGACCCACTCTTTTTATGAGTTCATTATCTGCCAGTCGTCCGAAAAGTACACCATAGATATTTTCGGGGTTGACATCACAGCACGCAATGAAGCGGAAAATGCGTTGCGGGAAATCAATAAGAAGTTGGAAATGACCTTGAGCGTGGCCCGAATCATTCCTTGGCGCTGGGATCTGAAAAGCGATATGATTACTTGCGAATCCGAACAGATACTGGCCCATATGAATTTTGCCAAAGAAGAAGGATCCACTCCCCAGGCACACATCATAAAAGCCTCCGAATACTTCCGGAAAATACACCCGGAAGATGTGGAACGCATGGAGCAAGTGCATGCAAATCTTGTATCCGGAGAATTACAGCATGCCCAAGAAGAGTTCCGCATCATCACCGAGGTGGAAGGGCGGAAATTTATAGACTGGCTGGAAACCAATGCTGTAGTAGACCAATACGATGAGCAAGGATGTCCGGTATCCTTGGTAGGCTCACTGCTATTGATTACAGAACGCAAGAGGCAAGAAAAGGCTTTGATAACAGCCAGAGAGAAAGCCTTGGAATCCGAACGGCTAAAATCTGCATTCCTGGCTAATATGAGCCACGAAATACGTACGCCATTAAACGCTATCGTAGGATTCTCCAGCCTGCTGACCGCCACTGAAGATGAACAAGAACGTGAAGAATTCATCAGTATCATAGAGAATAACAACCAACTTCTCCTGCAACTTATCAGCGACATTCTGGACTTGTCAAAAATAGAGGCAAATACTCTTGAGTTCAATTACCAGAACGTTGACCTGAATGGATTGGCAAGAGACGTGGAAAGTACAGTACGGCGCAGGCTGAAAGAGGGCGTCGTTCTGGAATTCATTCCCGGAGTTAGCGAGTGCCATGTACAAACCGAAAAAAACCGGCTCTCACAGGTACTGATCAATCTGCTGGTCAATGCCACAAAATTTACTCCGGCAGGCAGCATCACATTCGGTTATGAAATCCGTGGAAAAGAACTTTATTTTTATGTAAAAGATACAGGTTTAGGTATTTCACAAGAAGACCAAAATAAAATATTCGAACGGTTTACCAAAGTGAATACTTTCACCCAGGGAACGGGACTGGGGCTTTCCATCTGCAAAAATATTATCGAAAAGATGAAAGGTCGTATCGGAGTAGAATCCGAAGGAAAAGGTAAAGGAACTACATTCTGGTTTACAATACCGTATAAACCGGAAGGAGTTGCACAACAGAAGATACAGCAGCCTGTTGATTTTACCCCCAAAGCACCTCAGCAAAAACCTGTCATCCTGATAGCAGAAGATAACGAAAGCAACTACCTGCTATTCAATTCCATTCTTAACAAAGACTACGATCTGGTGCATGCCTGGAACGGTGAAGAAGCCATAGAATTATACCGGAAATCCCATCCGCATGTCATCATTATGGATATCAATATGCCCAAAATGGACGGGTATGAAGCAGCGAGAGAGATACGGAAATTCTCAGAAACAATACCTATTATTGCCGTTACGGCATATTCTTTCTCTTCGGATAAAGAAAAAGTCATGAAGAACGGATTCAACGGCTATGTGCCCAAACCGGTTGACGCACATGTCTTGAAAGAGAAACTCTACAGTACAATCAAACAAAACATTGCAGCAATATAATAGTAAGGAGGGCCTCCCCCTCCTACTATTCATTTTCTTGCCTTAATCCGAATTTTCTTTTTCTGCCGTTCCTTTTCCCCTATATTCACTGGGGCTGACTCCGAAGTGTTTCCGGAATACTTCCCTGAAATATTTCGCATCGCAGAAGCCGGTCATATCCGCAATTTCCGTGATAGAGCGCTCTCCTTCCTTCAACATCCGGGCAGCACACTGCATACGTATGAGACGAACATAATCTGCCGGAGAACAATCAGTCAATGCTTTCACTTTGTTGTAGAAACTGCTACGGCTCATATGGTGAAGTGAACAAAGCATGTCTACCGTAAAATCCGGATCGGCCATATTCTTCTCCACATTTTCACGGACAGAAACAATGAACTTCCAGTCAAGCGTATCCCGGCATCCTTTCGGCCATTTTTCATTCTCAAAATCCGGACTGCCATACTTTTTATACAGCAAAAGCCTGTTGGCTATCAACCGGTCGATACTTGCCTTCAGGATATTGATGCTAAAAGGCTTGGCCATATAGTCATCCGCACCGATTTTCAGCCCTTCCAGCATGTTCTTTTCATCTCCTAATGCAGTCAGCAGAAGCACCGGAATATGAGAGGTCTCGATATTCCCCTTTATAGCCGCACATAATTCATCTCCCGACATTTCCGGCATCATGATATCCGACAGTACAAGATCCGGCTTGAACCCGGGCAAAATTTCAAGCGCTTCTTTCCCGTTAAGACAAGACTGCACCTGATAATCCTCACCAAGCGTATTTGTCAGGTAGATGCGTAAATCATCATTATCTTCCACTACAAGGATACGTCGCGAAGAATCCGGATTCTGTTTGGGCGTAACTGATGGAGAAAACGGAGAAATAACCTCGGGCACAGTGACGGAATGCTCCGGAGTCTGGGGGGTGATAGTAGCTTTTTGGAAATGTTTGTTTCCTTTAGGGAAAATGATTTTCACTTGCGTGCCCTGCTCCGCTGTACTCTCTATAGAGATTTTACCACCATGCAACTGCACTAATCTATGCACCAGCGCCAAACCGATGCCACTGCCACTCACTTTAAGATTGATGACATTACTACCCCGGAAATAAGCATGGAATAATCCTTTCTGCTCATTACGGGGAATTCCGATACCCGTATCTTTCACTTCAATACACCAGTTATCCCCACACTCCGAAGCGGAAACATGAATACTTCCATTTTCCGGCGTATACTTCATGGCATTCGACAGGATATTCTTCAAAATAGAATCCATCTTGTCCCTGTCAAACCAGACATTCAGATAACTGAAATTATCCTCATAATCCAGCCTGATATGCTTGACACTTGCATACGAACGGAAAGTATCGCAAATGCCGGACATATACGCACCCAGTTCATACTCGGACACATACAAGCGGGATGAATAAGTGTCGATACGTTCAAAATTGATGAGATTGGTCGTAAGCCGCAAAAGTACATCCACATTCCGCAATGCCATACTTACATGGCTCTTCCCTTCTTCATTCACCATATCACCGTTCCGCAGTTCCTCCAACGGAGCTTTTATCAACGTCAGAGGCGTCCGGATATCGTGGGCTGTATTGATAAAGAAACGTGCCTTTTCTTCTGACGCTTTCTTCTGCTTTCTCAACGTGATGATACGGAACAGAACCACACATACCAGAACCGCCAACAGGACATAACCGGCTATAGCCCACGGAGTAGCCCATAGCGGAGGGGAAATGATAATCAATATACTGCGCTGTTCATAACTCTTATATTTCTCTTCATTAGAAACCGAACGCACATGAAGCATATACTTACCCGATGGAATATTGGTAAAACGCATCAGTCCGTTGGCCGAAGGAGTAGTCCACTCTTCATAAAAACCTTCCAATTTCCAAGAGTATAACACATTGGAGGGATAATCATAATTAATGGAAGAGGCCTTCAGTGAAAAGGTGTTCTGTTCATAATCAAGCTGCAAGACTTCCGTACTGTTGATATCCGTCTTCAGGGGAGATTTCTCATCACCAGGATACATCAACTGATAAGATATACGCAAATCACTGAGTATCATCGGAGAAAAACTGGGAACCGGAATGTGCATATCCGAAGGAAAACCGATAACCCCATCATTACTTCCCAAGACAAAACGCCCGCTGCTATGCAGAATTCCGGCACCGGGATTGAAGCAGACACTCATAAGTCCTTGCTCACGGGTCCAGTTATTGAAAGACATCTTGCGGGGAGAGAAGTGAACAATTCCGTTTTCCGTACTAAGCAATAAGTCTCCATCCGGTTTAGGAAGAATCGTATAAATATTGTTGGAAATAAGGGCGCAGTTGTCCGTATAGTATTGGGCAAAAGCTTCTTCTTTAGGGTCATAAAGCACCAGGCCGGAACCGCTGGTACCCACGTACAGCACACCGTCGTCTCCCTGATACAAAGCACAAATATGCGATGATTCCACCGGCATATCAATGCTGCGGTACTTCCCGGAGACCTTGTCGAGCAGATACAGTCCCATCGAAGTACCGATCCACATTGAGGAGCTATCCTTTTCATGAATACAAGTGATAGAACTCAGTCCCGGATATAAACGGGATTTTCCACCCGCCAGATCAAAGCACTTCAGGTTATAAAAACCGCCTGACCAGATATTGCCTTCCGAGTCTTTCTTAATATCACGTATATACTGATCGGGACGCAAATCCAGATGAAAGAAAAGCGAAGAAGCTATATAATCTACCGTAAGGGTACGTTTGTTTATTTGGTAAAGTCCGGAAGTGAAACCGCCTGCCAGAATAACACCGGGAGAAATTTCACAAAGTGTAAGAAAGATGTGGTTCTTATCTTCCAACTCATGATCAAAAGTACTGATAAAAGAATGCCAGTTACCCGTAGCAGAGTTATACAGACTTATCCCATTACTTGTACCGAACCAAAGATCACCATCACTGTCTTCAATGACATCATGCACCTGATCATTGACAAGCGACTGGCGGTTACCAACAGAATGACGAGTCCAGCGATAACCTCCATAGCGGTTGTCACGAATGGTTATACCACTGGGATAGTTGGCAATCCAGATACGCTCATCACCGTCCACATACACATCATTAATATTGTTACCATTCATTCCATTATGGATGGTATAATCAGCTATGATATAAGGAACCGCATGACATGAATCCACATTCATACGATAAATACCTTTTCCATCAGTAGCTATCAGTACTTCTTTCTCACCAAAAGGCACAATCCGTTTAACGTTCACATCATTCAGGGTTCTATCTGAACGCGTCTCCGAGGACGTTTTAAGATCACAAATCCATATTCCCTGTTTAAAAGTACCGACAAAGAGTTTTTTCAAGGCAGTCGAGAAAAACAATTCACTTACCGGTATGTGAAGATTGTAGGCTGGTTGACATGTAAGTGAAGTATCTTGTTCATCCAACACAGCCTGATACAATCCTGATTCGGTACCGATAAAGAAATTCGTTCTGTCGACCTGTTCTATGGAGGTAATATTACCGACTATACTACTTCGCAACGAGGTTACCTGTCCCGTGTGCGCATCAAACAATGATATATGTTCCTTGCTGCAAAGCCAGATACGCCCGGTTTGATCCATATAACTGTAGGTTATATTCGGTGAGGCAATTCCCTTTTCCGGTAAAGACGGCATATACACCTGTTCAAAACGGTCACGTTCGGGTTCATAACGAAAAATACGCCCTTTCCGCCCTATGCCCCACAAAGCACCGTCAGCAGCCATATAAAGCCAATTCAAGTTAAACTGCATATTCAGTTTTTTCCCTTTATCCGTCAGCTCGTAATGTTTGATTTCCTTGCCGTTGTAACGATTCGGCCCTTCCTGCGTAAGGAACCACATGTATCCTAAAGTATCTTGCAAGATACGGTAAACTTTCTGACTACCCAGACCATCCTCCATGCTTAAATATCTATATGCCTGGGCCGCACATACTTGAGTGAAGAATACAAGTATGGTAAACAGCATGGAGGTGTTTCTCAATAGATGGAATTCTCTCCTGTTCATTACAATTCGTGTGTGTTATCACATTAAAATACAAGATTAATACGCAAAAATAACAAAAAAGGAAGAAAAAATCATAGGATAAAAAACGTTTTTTTTCATATTACGAATCAGTTATTATCACCTTGGCAATATTTTTAAAATGACAAAATATAGAAATCAATAAATCATAAAAACAAAAGGAACTGGTTTTCATAAAAATAGAATATAATTAATGAAAAAATTCCGTATTTGCATGTAAATAACATTATAAGAGAAATAGAAGCACAGTAAAACCACACTTCAAAGCCAATATTAAAGCCATCATACTGTTATAAAAAAGAAACCTTAGAAAACACAAAATACCGATCATAAAGTCATAATACTTTTCTATTTATTATCCTACTGAAAAGTTGTATATATTGTCAGTTTATATCCACACATAAGACCTACCTCATAATATTACTCACTTGCGGCCAACAAGCCTGCCTCTTTCTCTTATTACTCTTCTTAATCACTTATTTGACAACTTTTTAGCTCTTCCATTTGTTTAAGATAAATAGTAATCTATAATCCATAATCCATGAAAGTACATGAATATCAGGCAAAAGAGATTTTCTCCCGTTATGGTATCCCGGTAGAACGGTACGTGTTATGCAACACGCCCGATGAAGCTGTGGCCGCCTTCCGGCAATTAGGAGTGAACAAAGTAGCTATCAAAGCCCAAGTGCTGACCGGTGGACGAGGAAAAGCCGGAGGCGTCAAGCTGGCAGACAGCGAAACACTTGTGAGGCAGCATGCTCAGGAAATCCTGAACATGACCATCAAAGGATTTCCAGTGACCCGAGTCCTGATTAGTGAAGCCGTAGACATCGCGGCTGAATACTACACCAGCTTCACCATCGACCGCAACGCCCGCTCAGTCGTTCTCATCATGAGTGCGGCAGGCGGAATGGATATTGAGGAAGTGGCCCGTAAAACTCCGGAAAAGATTATCCGCTACAACATTGACCCGTTGATAGGATTGCCCAAATATCTGGCACAACGTTTTGCATTCACACTCTTTGAACAAGCGGAACAGGCCAAACGCATGACCACTATCCTACAGGACCTTTACCAAACGTTCATAGAAAATGACGCTTCACTGGCCGAAATCAATCCACTGGTACTGACGGCTAAAGGCACACTGCTGGCTATCGACGCCAAAATGGTATTCGATGATAACGCACTCTACCGCCATCCCAACGTACAGGCTCTTTTTGAACCGACTCCGGAAGAACAACTGGAAGCCACCGCCAAAGAGAGAGGATTCAGTTATGTACGTATGGACGGTGACATTGGCTGCATGGTGAACGGAGCCGGACTGGCAATGACCACAATGGATATGATTAAACTCTATGGCGGTTCGCCGGCAAACTTCCTGGATATCGGAGGCAGCTCAAATCCTGTGAAAGTGATTGAAGCCATGAAGATATTGTTGAATGATTCGAAGGTAAAAGCTGTCTTTATCAATATATTCGGCGGCATCACCCGTTGTGATGATGTGGCTATCGGCTTGATGCAAGCTTTCGACCAGTTGCAAACGGACATACCCGTAATTGTAAGGCTAACGGGAACCAATGAGAATATCGGCAGGAAATTATTAAAGGACAGCAACCGTTTTCAGGTGGCGGAGACAATGAATGAAGCCACCCTGATGGCAGTAAAATCAGTGAAAGGAGGAACATTATGAGCATACTTATCGATAAATCGACCCGCCTGTTGGTGCAAGGAATCACAGGCAGAGACGGACACTTTCACGCTGTGAAAATGAAAGAATACGGCACTCATGTGGTAGGCGGCACCTCTCCCGGAAAAGGCGGCAGCACCATTGATGGACTTCCCGTTTTCAATACCATGTACGAAGCGGTAGAAAAGACGCAGGCCAATGCCTCCATCATATTCGTGCCGGCAAGCCATGCGGCAGATGCCATTATGGAAGCAGCGGATGCGGGAATCAAACTGATTATTTGTATCTCCGAAGGTATCCCCACCCTTGATGTAGTAAAGGCTTATCGTTTCACCCAACTAAAAGGTGCAATGCTCATCGGCCCCAATTGTCCCGGTTTAATATCTCCGGAGAAAAGTCTGGCAGGCATCTTGCCCGGTAATGTTTTTAAAAAAGGAAATGTCGGAGTCATCAGCCGCAGTGGCACATTGACTTATGAGATAGTTTACCACCTTACGGTCAATGGCATGGGACAGTCCACCGCCATCGGTATGGGAGGCGATCCCGTAGTGGGCCTTTACTTCCGTGAACTGCTGGAGATGTTCCAGAACGATAAGGACACGGAAGCCATTGTCATGATTGGTGAAATTGGCGGGAATGCAGAAGAACTGGCAGCCGAGTATATAAAGAAGCACGTGACCAAACCCGTCGTAGCCTTCATTGCCGGGCAATCGGCTCCTCCGGGAAAACAAATGGGGCATGCAGGAGCTATTATCTCCGGCAGCTCAGGTTCGGCAGCAGGGAAGATTGCAGCACTCACAGCAGCAGGCATACGGGTGGCCAAAGAACCGGCAGAAGTTCCGGTCTTACTAAAAGATTCACTACCAAACAAATAACATAGCTCATAAGGGGTTGGTCCGGAAGCGGATTCAGCCCCTTATCCCAATCAGATCAATTCGTAGCTGGCACTTTGGATAGGCATATCCAGATTATGCAGCACCTTTTCAAGCAAAATACCTTCCCGGTTATCATACTCATAACCGAAAGTGGCACGGATACCCTGAAGAATGAATTGCGTGGCACGATCCAATGCAATGGGAAGACTGTCGCCTTGCAATAAAGCTCCGGTAATGACGCTCGTAAAGGTATCTCCCGTTCCCGGATAATGAGCGGGCAGATATGGGCAGGTAATTTTCCAGTAGCGATCTCCTACCCGGTTGTAGGCATATACTGAGGTCTTGTGACTCTCGCCATGAACGGGAACACTGGTAATAATGACTACTTGCGGACCTGCATCGGACAAAAGCCGGAGATAGGTCTTCAATTCTTCATCGGTATTATCTGCTTTGTAAGGCTTATCCATCAGATAGAAGAGTTCAGTCAGATTCGGAGTAATTACGTCCGCCTTTGCAGCCAAATGGCGCATCTCCCGAATCATAGACTCGTCAAAGTTAGTATAGAGTCGTCCGTTGTCTCCAAGTACCGGATCTACCACTACCAGGTCATCCGGCTGGCGAAAATCATCTATAAAATCCGAAACAATCTGCACCTGTCGCGGAGAACCCAGATAGCCTGTATAGAAAGCATCAAACTGTACATCCAGCTTTTTCCATTCGGCAATAATCCGAGGCATTTCATCCGTCAGGTCGAGGATGGAAAACTGCGGGTACTGCGTATGGCTGGACAATACGGCTGTCGGCAAAGGACAGACCTGAAAGCCCATTGAAGACAAAACAGGGATGACAACCGTGAGGGATACGCGTCCAAAACCAGACAGGTCATGAACGGCAGCTATTCGCTTTACTTTATTTGTATACATCTTAGAGTTTATTACGCAATACTACCACATTCTTCTTTCACACAAAAAATCCCCGCAAAGATAACTTTACGGGGAGTAAAGAACAAGCTTAAAGAGAAAATGTTTAGAGATATTAATTTCTCCGGAAGCAACATCTTGCTTCGATAAAAGCCGACTGCCTATAGGTTTAGACAGTCACAAACATTCTTTTTACAACAAAACCACTAAAATATAAAAGTTATCTCTATATTTGCCCGCTGAGATTTTAATAGGAACATAGAACAGGAGCAAAAAGATTATGAAAGAGAAGCCAAACTTTGACTGTGATAAATATCGCCAGATTGCGCAAATGGCCCAAATGGGATGGTGGGAATCAGACCTGAAGAATCGTCAGTATATCTGTTCAGACTTTATCATAGACTTGCTTGGACTCGAAAGCGACCGGATCAGCTTTGAAGATTTCCACGGAAGAATACGGGAAGACCACCGGAAACGTCTCAAAAACGAATTCTTTTCGCTTACGAACATAGGAACTTACGAACAGATGTTTCCTATCAAAGCTAAAGATGAAGAGGTATGGGTATATTCTAAAATCAGCTATAAACAGCCGGATGAAGAAGGATATAGAAATATCATAGGCTACTTGCAATGTATAGACAAGCAAACCGAAAAAACGAATACCCCCATCGACTTTCTGCAGGTAAACAGCTTGCTCTATCAGCAAAACAATATTTCCCATTCACTACTCGCTTTCCTGCAGTCGGATGACATCACAGAGATTATCAATAAAATTCTGGATGATCTTCTTAGACAAATCAAAGGAGACCGTACCTATATTTTCGAAATAGACCGTGAAAATAAGGTGCAGAGTTGCATTTATGAAGCAACAGCAGAAGGAATATCTGAAGAGCTGGACTTCTTGCAGAATGTGGCCTGGGATGATTCTCTTTGGTGGGACCGACAAATTTCAGAAAAGAAATCAATCATTCTGAATACGTTGAATGATATGCCCGCCGAAGCCAAGGTTTATCGGGATACATTGGAAGCACAAGATATTAAATCGGTAATGGTGGTGCCACTTCTATCCAAAGATAAAGTATGGGGATATATGGGTATAGATATGGTGAGAACACATCGCACTTGGAGCAATGTAGACCATCAATGGTTTTCCTCTTTAGGGAACATCATAAGTATCTGCCTCCAGTTGCGCAAAGCGGAACTGCAGGCCAATGAGGACCGCCAGGCATTGGATCATAGCGAAAAAATTCTTCGCAATATTTATAAAAACCTGCCCGTAGGCATCGAGCTATACGACAAGGACGGTTATCTGGTGGATATGAATGATAAGGAAATTGAGATATTCGGTCTGAATGACAAAGAAGAGGCGCTGGGAGTTTCCTTATTTGATAATCCCAATATTCCGAAGGATGTTAAAGAGAAATTGAGAGCCAGGGAAAACGTGGACTTCTCAATCAATTATGATTTCTCGAAGATTGATAAATATGTGAAAAGCCACAGAGGAGACGTTATTAATCTAACTACAAGGGTAACTCCTCTTTATGACTCTCAAAATCAGTTTATCAATTATCTCTTTATTAATATAGATACAACAGAGACAACAAGCGCATACACCAAAATACAGGAATTTGAAAATTTATTCCTTTTAATTGGCGACTATGCCAAGGTGGGTTTTGCACACTTCAATATAATGACCAGGGATGGTTATGCGCAGGACACATGGTACCGGAACTTAGGGGAAAAAGAAAATACTCCCATGCCGCAGGTAATCGGTGTCTATTCGCATGTACATCCGGAAGACCGGGCGGTGTTGATGAACTTCGTACGCGGAGTGAAGGAAGGGAAAAACACCAGCCTGAGCAAAGAGGTGCGTGTAAATAAAGGAAATGGAAAATATTCGTGGACTAGTATAAATGTAATGGTCAGGGATTATCGTCCACAGGATGGAATCATTGAAATGCTGTGTATCAATTACGATATTACGCCTCTGAAAGAAACAGAACAGAAACTAATCATTGCCCGTGATAAAGCAGAGGAATTGGACCGCTTGAAATCTGCCTTTCTGGCTAATATGAGCCATGAGATACGCACTCCGCTCAATTCTATTGTCGGCTTTTCCAGCCTTCTGGCAGAAACGGATGACAGGGAGGAACGCCAGGAATACATAAAAATTGTAGAGGCAAACAATGAACTGCTTTTACAACTGATATCGGATATTCTGGATCTTTCGAAGATAGAAGCCGAAACCTTCGACTTTGTTTATACGGATGTGGATGTAAACGACTGTTGTAGGGAAATCATAAAATCCATGCAGATGAAAGTGAAAGGAGATGTTGAGCTGGCTTTTGAGAAGTATTTGCCCGAATGTCACATCCATACGGATAAAAACCGGTTTACGCAAGTCATCACCAACTTCATAAACAACGCACTGAAGTTTACGAAGCAAGGCAGCATCTCTTTAGGATACGAACAAACGTCGCCTCAGGAGATAAAATTCTATGTGCGCGACACGGGTCTCGGAATTCCCAAAGAAAATCTGGATAACATATTCGAGCGTTTTGTGAAACTGAATACCTTTGCGCAAGGCACGGGACTCGGACTTTCCATCTGCAAAAACATTGTCACACAGATGGGAGGAAAAATAGGTGTGGAATCGACCGAAGGGGAAGGTTCATGCTTCTGGTTTACACATCCGTATTAATCATTTTATTTTGTATCTTTGCGCCCAATTTACACTAAAGCGCAACAATCATGCAAAAGAATACACAACGTCCGGTCAGTTCTATTGCTTATCCTATATTGATAGCATTAAGTATTTCACATTGTCTGAACGACCTGTTGCAATCGGTGATTACCGCCACTTATCCGCTTTTTAAGGAAGACTTGACACTGAGCTTCGCACAAATCGGATTAATAACACTGGTTTATCAAATGTCTGCATCCGTCTTTCAGCCGGTATTCGGGTTATTCTTCGATAAACGTCCGTTTGCGTGGACGCTGCCGATGGGGATGTTATTCACCATGGCAGGATTGTTGAACCTGGCATTTGCCAACAACCTTTATTGGGTGTTGTTTTCCGTATTCATCATAGGTATAGGGTCATCGGTACTTCATCCGGAGGCATCACGCATCACGTCCCTTGCTTCCGGAGGCAGAAGAGGACTGGCACAATCACTGTTTCAGGTTGGCGGAAATCTGGGAGGATCACTCGGCCCGCTATTGGTGGCGCTGATAGTTGCACCTTACAGCAGGCATAACATTGCACTGTTCGCTATTTTATCTGTGATAGCAATTATAGTGATGATTCCTGTTGGTAAGTGGTATAAAGGTTATATTACCCGGCTGAAACGTGACCACATCGCTCTCCAGCCCCATATGCAGATGCCTCTGCCGATGGATAAGACGGTTCTGTCCATCTCTATACTGCTCATACTGATCTTCTCGAAGTATATTTATATGGCAAGCCTCAGCAGCTATTATACTTTCTATCTGATTCATAAATTCGGGGTAAGCGTGCAGGATTCACAGCTTTATCTCTTCGTCTTCCTTGTGGCGACAGCTATCGGGACATTGCTGGGCGGTCCTATCGGTGACCGTGTCGGACGGAAATATGTCATCTGGGGGTCTATCCTCGGAGCGGCACCATTCAGTTTGCTGATGCCTCATGTGGGATTGGTTGCAACAATCATATTGAGTTTCTGTGTCGGACTGACGCTTTCTTCTGCTTTCCCCGCCATCTTATTATATGCACAAGAATTACTACCCAACAAGCTGGGATTGATCTCCGGATTATTCTTCGGATTCGCTTTCGGAGTAGCGGGTATTGCCTCTGCTGTATTGGGTAATATGGCGGATAAATTCGGCATTGAAGCAGTTTATAATGTCTGCGCTTATATGCCTTTGCTGGGGTTGGTGACTTGGTTCTTGCCTAATTTGAAAAAGAAGAGTCAATAATTACATCTTTCCATAAGGAGATACTTCCTCACAAACCCCTATAGGATAGTCTTTCAATATATCAGGGTTGCGATGGATATGCCAAAAAAGATGAATCCTTATAATATCTCCTTTTACGGAATATATTATTTTGTATGGTTTCACTAAGAGGAACCTATACTCATGTTCCTCGTCGGTTAACAACCACTCAATGTTACCAATTAAAGGATTTTGTTTTAAAGTGCTTATTTTTTCTCTGAGTTTCTCTTTATATTTTAGAGCAGTCTGAACACCAAATTTCATTTTCCCATATTTGAAAATCTCACCTATTTGGCGCTTTGCTTCAATGTCGTATTGTATTTTCATTATTGCAGCGCATTATAAAATTCTTCCATCTCCTCTTCGCTGACATACTCCCCTTCTTCAAATCTCTTTTCAGAATCTTGCAACAGTTTTCGGGCTTCTCTAACGCCCATCCGATAGGGAGTGTTAGTTAGATCTTCACCTTTTCGTATGACGTCTTTTATGGTATCGAGCACCTCTTGGTTATTGATGTTCAACACTTCCCTGGCCAATTCAGCTTTATAAGCTTCCAATTCTAAAGTGTTCATAATCGATTTCTTTTTAAGTCCATACAAAGATAAATAAAAGTTCTGTATTCCTAGTAGATTATCATTTGTTTCTGGGAGAACCGATAGTAATTCAATGACCATCTCATCAATCATACCTATAAGTGGTTAGGTACAAAGAAACATTTCATTATTTGTGGGTATTTCATAAACCCTACTGATGCCGTTACTTTGCAACCGTACAAATTAAACCATTTTATAGTATGAAGAAA
>OGZX01000562.1_pt1 | contig 43683 bp, 31 predicted proteins | sample 1576881 | NCBI WGS metagenome assembly OGZX01 (sample SAMEA3541542, study PRJEB24748) | human gut metagenome | biome: human gut; feature: human-associated habitat; material: faeces | place: China | collected 2012 | reverse complement strand
GTGAAGTGAAGCAAGCGGTAAATGACGCATTTAATAATTTTGTTGATCGTCTGCATCCGTCGGGCCACCTCCTCCGCCTTGCTGTTATAGAAGAAGGCCGAATCCCATCGGTGCAGTTCCGAGAAAGCTAATGAGCGGAAGCGGAAAAGGTCGCTCAACAGGAAACTGTCCGCCGCTAAGGAACACTCCAATGCGTCGGCAGTCGTCTCGAGCGCCTTGTCGTTGAGGCTGAACGAGCTGTAGAGCGCTGCCAGGTTGGCGTAGGCATAGACCGTCCCCTGTGTCGGCCGGGCAACGGGCTTACCGTGTTCCCCCTTGCCGCTCGTCCACCGTCCCCGCTCGATTGCTTCGATGAAGAGTTGTGCCGCCTTTTCATACTCCCCGTTGCGGCGGTAATAGTAGCCGAGGAAACTCAGCACGTATGGCGCATCCTTCGTCCGTCCGCCCCGGCGCAGCGCCTCGACGGCGCGTTCCTGCATCGCGATGGCGGCCTGCGGTGTCCGGCTCCAATAGTTATAGACACGCGCCATGGCGTCGGCGGCGAAAAGCTCCTGCGCTAAGTCGTCGGCCGGCGGGGTGGCGGCAAAGGCATCTGCCAGGCGGAGAGCTTCCTCGCCGTCGTTCGCCGTGCTGTGGTTGAGTGCCGAGACGGCAGGCAGGAGCGGATGCATATAGCGCGCGAGGAACGGATGCTCCGAGGTGCGCAGGCTGTCGAAGAAAGCCGTCAGCGTCTCCGGCCGGCGACTGTCGTTGCCCGAACGCAGCAGGGCGAGGCAGAGGTTGGAGACGGCCTCCTTCAGCGTGTCCGGATTGCCCGCCGGATGTTCGGGCAGCTCGCGGAGCATGCGGCGTGAGAGGACGATCGCCGAGTCATATTGGCGTGTCTCATACAGCCGCGTGGCGGTACGGGCCGCCTCGGTGAGTTCGTCTTGTGCGAAGGCGCAGCAGGGGAGGATAAGGAGTAAAAAGAGGAGTATGTGTTTCATGATACCGCGTTTTATGTCGTTTTCGGGGGTAAAGATAGGTATTTCATGCATTTGTCCCACGGTTTGTCCCACGGCTTTTTATGGCGGTAAGCAAAGTAAACCATACTTTTGCAGCGGTCGGGTGAAACAATTACCCGCCTGAATGTTGGTAAACCTGAAACCTTTCCCTATATTTGCCGTGCGAGTGCAGCAGAAGACCCGCAAGCCCGGAGCGCCGGTGCTTCCCTCTGCCCGCCCTCGGTTCATATTGATTTCGGAAAGCGTTTTAAGATATCATCTCTTGCCAATCGAACTTCGCAACTTTGATTCATTACTGGAGAGATGGTAGCAACAAACGCTCACGTGCATTGTTTGTATATAGGTGGCCCCCTCGGCCGTATATATAGGATAATGGCGTGAGTGCTGTTGCTTATCTTCAGTAAAGGTAATGCGAAGACCTGATTGGCAAGATAAGCGTAAACAGTAACTCACGCTTTTTTTGTGCCCGTATGTGTAGGGGCGGTTTCTCACCGGGGGTGAGGTTATAAGGTCACCGGGGGTGAGGTGGTAAGGTCACGGACGACGATGTGGTAAGATAGCAGGGTCAGATGTGGTAACATAGCAGAGCCAGATGTGGTAAGTTCATAGAGCGTGAAGCGGTAAGTTCATGGACTGTGAAGTGGTAAGTTCATAGAGCATGAAGTGGTAAGGTCACGGGCTGTGAATAAATAGCTAAAACTCCCTCCCCCGCTTTCGCGGGTACTCCCTCTATAAACAGAGGGAGAGCTTGAGATAGTTTTAGATGCTATGCTTGACACACAAACTTGAGATAGTTTTGATGCTATGCTTATACATATTAATATTATAAACTAATACATGAACTGATTATAAACTAATACATCCTAAAGCTCTCCCTCTATTTATAGAGGGAGTACCCGCCAGAGGCGGGGGAGGGAGTTTTAGCTATTACCCAGTCCCGCGCAGCGGGGAAGGAAGTTAATACACACAAACACATACATATAATTATATACAAACAACACATACACCATGCAACACTCCAACCGCCCCACCCTTCTCACCTTCCGCCGCGAACTCCGTACCGCCGGAACGCCGGCCGAAGCCTTCCTCTGGACCCGCCTCAAAGGGCGGCAGATGAACGGAATGCGTTTCCGCCGGCAGTTCAGCGTAGATTGCTTCATACTCGATTTCTATTGTCCCGAATGCCGCCTGGCCGTCGAGCTGGACGGGGCGGGGCATTTCACGGAAGAGGGGCGCATCTATGACGAGGCACGGACTGAGTATCTCGGGCAGCTGCACGGGATACGGGTGATCAGGTTTGAGAATAGGGAGGTGTTTGAGCATATAGAAGGGGTGCTGGGGGAGATACGGGGGGAGATGTTACAACTCCCTCCCCCGCTCGCGCGGGTACTCCCTCTATGAATAGAGGGAGAGCTTTAGATAGTTTTAGATGCTATGCTTGACACACAAACTTGAGATAGTTTTAGATGCTATGTCAGACACTATAATAAACTAAGTATAAACTGTTACATCAACTGATTATTAACTGTTACATCCTTTAGCTCTCCCTCTGTTTATAGAGGGAGTACCCGCCGCAGGCGGGGGAGGGAGTAACTAAACACAACATCATCATGAAAACAACCCTCTTCCTCCTCTCCCTCCTCCTCCTTTCCCTTCCGGCAAAGGCGCAAGGCGGTGGAACAGACCCCGACAAAACCTTCTGGCACGACCAGCTCACAGACGTAAGCGTCGGCAGCAACAGCGATTCCGGTAGCGACGACGTCCTCTTGTCCGTCACCGACAACGACACCACCTACACCGTCAAAACCGCGAAAGGCCTCGCCTGGATTGCCAAAGTCACAAACGACGGCCTCTTCTATAAGGTAGATGATACAGACAACACCGCCAACTACCCCCACCACGCCGGCTTCGAGGGCTGTACGGTCGAGCTGGACGGTTCTTTAACCGGCGACAGCCTCTCCCTCCGCGACCACTACTGGACGCCGATAGGCGACAACCTCAGTAAATCTTTCAAAGGTGCCTTCGATGGCAACCATAAGCTTGTGGCGGGGCTGAAGGCGGATACGACAGTAAGCAGTGGTTTTGCCCTCGTCGGCCTGTTCGGGTCTATAGTAAATACTTCGGTTAGCAACGTAGGCGTTTGGGTTGCGGCGGAAGGGGTAAAGGGGAAATCAGGCTCGGGATGCTATGCCGGTGGCATAGCCGGTTATAGCGCAAACAGTACTATCCGCAATTGCTTTGTCTCCGGCGATGCCGGTGCAACTATAACGGGGATAGGATCATGTACGGTTGGCGGCATTGTCGGGCAAAATATAGGGGTAGTGGAGAACTGCTATGCTACCGTCGATGTCTACGCGTCGGGTAGCAGTAATAATGACGTCGGTGGAATAGCCGGTACTAATGAAAGAGGTCATTCTATCACTTCCGTGTACGCCACAGGAAAGGTTACGGGGACAAGCTCATCTTCCTGCTATGTCGGCGGTATCACCGGCTCTAACAGCGGTACTCTCTCCAAAGCCCTTGCCTTGAACAAGGAGGAACTGTCGGGTACTCCCGGTACTAATGGCGATCTTTACCTCGGACGTATATCCGGTAATAAAGGCATTTTTTCCTCCTTCTCGCAGTGCTACGCCTCTACCAAGATCACACTCACGGACAATGGCACAACCCGTCAGGACACTTACTTCGACGGCACCGACGCCAGTGTCGCCACCGACCTCTCTTTGCTCTTTCCGACTGGCGAGGACGGCAATTCCGTCTGGACCTCCGGCGGCACCGATAAACTGCCGCAACTCAGCAGCGGGGAAGCTGCTGACGCCTCAACTGGCAAGCCCGGCCAACCCGCGCTTGCCAAGGCTGACTATCTGGAAGAGCTTCCTCTTGGCACCGAGGGGAATCCGTATGTGATAGACATCTCGTCGGTTTCTTCGGATAATATAGGGAAGAACCAGTTTACATACTCTTATACCGATAATAATGTCACTCTCACCCTCCTAAAGCCTGACTCCTGCTATCTCATCAAAGACAAAGCTAAGGGGGGCAGCAACACCTACACCGTGTCCCTCAATACAGAAGGTGCCGACGGCAAACCCTACCACCTCTACGCCCAAGCCGGTTGCGCCCTCGACACCCTCCTCGTCCCGGCAGGCACCGCCTGCATCATCCAGGGCGACAGCCTCCGCTCCAAATCCTGCCAGGTCAGAGGCGGCACGCTGACGATGGAGGTGCCGGTGGTGCTCGAGATGCCGAAGGTAAGTGGGGATAACTACTGGCAGACGAGCAGTCTCTACATCGACGGCGGCAGCGTGACGGTGAATGACACGTTGAGGGCGTATGCGTCCGGTAGTAGTGCTTATGGAATCTGTACTCCATCCTACTCCTCTTCCAAGCTCACGATAGGTAGCAAAGGGGTTGTCTATGCTTATGGGAAAAACCGAGGATGCAGTCTGTATAGTGACACGCCAGCGGAGATTGAAGCCGGCGGCATCCTGCGGGCAGCAGGAGGTATGGATGCTATAGCCGCCGGAAACGGGGCTCTCTCTTTCCCGGCAATAGAATGGAGGTTCTACTATGCTCCTGACTCCGCCAGACTGACACTAAAGAAGGACGGCGGCAACGAGGTTGCCGCCACCTTCTCGGAGAAGGTGTTCGGCCCCTATTTCGACGAGGCAAAACGGTTCGCTGCCAATGTAGAGGGCAATACCACGTATCACTTATATGCGGGGGGGAATACTACACCGTTTAACGGTCGTTTGATGATAAATGGAAATAGTGTTGCTGCCTTTACGAATGAGTTTACTGCATCGGAAAGTAAAGTATTGCAGTCTTATAGTTATGTGGGGCTGCCGATGGAGACGTTTACTACTTCCCCGGATAGCATAACCCTGACCAACGAATGTGCATATAAGGTAGGGAAGGCGGATAAAGATAAGCACTTCGACAATGTGCTTTCCTGTGAGGTGAAGAAGTTGTGTGTAATATGGAGTAGCACTGTCCTGCTGAACGGCGTTACTGTTATCGACAGCCTGTTGGTGAAAGAGAATGGTATAGCTGACTTCTATTTGTTAAAACCGGAGGATGGTGCCGAGAATAAGCTCGGGAATGTCCGGGTGGAGAAAGGCCGTACTTTAAGTTTGTATATAGGCGGTGACGGTACACTCGCGTCTACTACTACCTTTACGAACAGCGGTACTTTCACCGATTATACCGGTCTGGTTAACCAAGTCAAAGCCTCCATAATCCCCGGTGACACACTTCTCGTCTCCCGCCCGTCCGTTAGCGGGACGACGGAGGTCACTCCCGGCGGCACGACTACGCTGACGGTGGCCGGCGTCTCGGAGTGGCAACAGGGGGCGAACAACAGTGTCAGCCCTACATATAGTTACTCTTGGCAGGAATGGAAAGAAGGGGAAGACTGGAAAGCAATGAGCGGCAATAATCCCTCGCAGACAGTGGGGAAAGGCAAGTACCGTTGCCGGGTTACCTATATTCTAACGGTTGATTACGAGAGTGTCCGTACCGCCCTTTACTCCCTTCCCGTCGAAGTGACCGAGAAGAGCGCGCCTCCCTACATCCCGCCTGTCTATAGCTACTACACGGTCACCCTGCCGGAGGTCGAAGGCGCACGGTTGGACAAGACGGGCAGCCATACGGTCGAGGAGGGCTACAGCTTCCCTTTCCGCCTGACGCTCGACGCCGACTACGACCGGTCCCAGCCTGTCGTTACCGTCGACCGCCACGGCACTGAGACGCTCACGCCGGAGGTGCTGGCGGACGGCTCGCTCAAATACCGCATCCGCGATGTGGAGCAGGACCTCACGGTCTCGATCACCGGCATCGTCCGCAATGACGACCCGACGGCCGCAGGCTCCGTGCCCGCCGCCGACGTTCGCGTCCGTTCCTTCGGCAACCTCCTCCACATCACCGTCCCTGCCCCGACGTCCGCCCGCCTCTACGACTTCCACGGCCGCCTCCTCCGCACCGCCCTCCTGCCCGCCGGCAGTAGCACGATGCCGAAACCGGCCGGGCCGTGCATCGTAGTCCTCGGCGGCGAGTCGTTCAAGGTGGGGGATTGATGGGGAAGAGGCAGACCTCGGGGGGCGTCGAAAGCTATCTCTTTCCCCTCTGGAGAGGGGATTAAGGGGTGTGTTATGTGCAAACGTATTGATTATCAACTTGCAAGTATTTAACACACCCCCTTCCCCCTCTCAAGAGGGGAATAAGAATGACTTTTGACACACCTCACTGACGGTGATGTAGTAAGGTCACCGACGGTGACGCGGTAAGGTCACTGCTTGTGACGCGGTAAGGTCACCGATGGTGAACAAACCTGGCCTTGCTGGATTCCTCGCTTTGCATGAAAGGGGCTAAAGCCCACAGGGGAAGAGGCTTTGCCTCATGTCCTTTCCCCCGTCCGTTGAAACGGCCGGCAAAAGAGAAACTGCGGCGGTGGGCGGGTCTTCCTAAATTATTTCTCTTAACTTACCAGGTGATTGTCTGCAATCTCGTATTGCAACGATGTAGATAGTTGTCTCTTCTATGAAATATACAAGCTTGAAGTGTTTACCGCAGACTAACGAGCGGTAACGTTCGGGCAGGTCTTCCAATATAGGCTCAATTTGACCGAGGTGAGGGGACTTCGCCAGGCGGTCCGCGTCCTTCAATATGGCATCTGTAAACTTTTTTGCGGCATGTCTGCCCATAATGTTAAGGTACCAGTTCTTTTGTTGCTCGAAAGCAGCCTTTGCCTTTTCGAGCCAGATAACGGTGTAGGTCATTGTTCTGCTATTTTACGCATCTCTTCTTGTGTATAGGTTTTGCCTCCGTTGCGGAACTCTTGGGTCGAGCGGATAACGGTTTCCCTGAATGCTTCATCGGTCATGACTAAAGGGCCTGGACAGTCTTCTGTTTTTGCCGCCCCCGACTTGCATATACGGTGAACGTATTTCTTAACCTTCTCGATCGTCTCGGCATCCTCTATGGAAAGAATGGATTCGATAAGGCTTTGTTTGCTGGTTTGTAACTCTAATGCTGTCATATTACTTCCGGTTAATGGATGATGATTGCAAAGATAGTGATTTAAGCGGATATCTCGGATTATTGCTATATCATTTCCAGTTATAAGTAAGGGCGAGGTTTGCTCGCCCTTACGTTTGTTATCTTCTCTTACAACTTATGTATCACCTTCATCAACTGGTCACCCAGGCCGATGGTGTAGCCTTGGGAGACGAAGACGACACGGTTGAAGGTGTCGGCGATGATGAAGATTGGGAGGGTGTTGGCGTTTGACAGCTTCATGGCGGCGGCGATCTCCTTCTGGATTGTCTTGTCGGTGTCGATGCCGTATGTGATCGTGCCGGGCAGGTCGCCGAACTCTTTCGGGTCGAAGTTCTGGAAGCCTTTCTCGTCAGGGAAGAGCAAGACCATGCCGCGTCCCCATTCTTCGAGGTCCTTCTTGACGGCGGCGATGTCGCGCATGGCGTGGTTGGTCGGTTCCTGGCGGGAGCCGAGGATGGCGACGATGTAGTAGCCGCGGCCGGTGGTGGCCAGCAGACTCGTCTCTTCGCCTGTGTCGGCGCGCTTGAAGGTGTTTTCGGAGTTGAAGTTACCGATCACCTGGATGTCGTCTTCGCTTTCACGCATCTCTAATTTGATGTTGCTTGTCTGGCCCGGTTCTACGTTGAAGAAAGTCATTTCCGCCAGCACGCTGCCGTTTGCCATACGCGTACCGGTTACGAGCATATAGTTACCTTCGTCTAATGAGAGCGGCTTCTTCAGCAAGGCGCTCCAAGTGTCGCCACCGCCCATGTCTACGTCGCCCGACTCGAAGTTCAGGGTTTGCAGCTTACCGGTCGGCAATACTTTTGCGATGGTGAAGTGGCTGTAATATTTCGGGTCCTGCAAGGCCTTGATCGGCTGGTAGGAGGCGATTACTTTGCCCTGCTTGGCTGTCATTTGTTCGGCAGCTTCAAAGTCCACATCCACCCAGTTCACGCCTTTGGCATACTGCACTTTCCCCGCTACCGGCTCGATGCGTGCCGGGATACCTAAGCTGCGGCAGACGGCGACGAAGAAGATATTGCGGGAGTCTTTGTCGGCCACACGCGATTTCCATACGCCCATCGGCATGATGGGGATGCGTTGCGGGTTCAGGCTGTCGTTGATCGTGATATTCTGCTTCACCCAGTCGACCAATACCTGCGGGTCGGCTTTTGCCTTTCGCACCTGCTCGGGGTCGACGTTGGAGGCGAAGAAGCGCTTGTACGGGGTCAGGAACTCGTTTGCCACACGCGGGTTGAGGATATACTCGGTGAAGAGGGAGCTTTGCACCGCCGGCGTGTTGTTCAGGTGGTCGGCCAGGACGGATGCCGGCGTGTCGCGCAGGTCCTTGGAAGAGATTGCCTTCAACAGGTCCATTGCCATAGGACGCTTGTCCGCCGGGGCTTCGCGCAGGAACTTTTCGATTTCGCGCCAGTTGCCGCGGCTGCCGATCAGGAAATCTGCCGTCTTCAGCGGGTCGATGCCCAACTCTTTGGCGAGGGCTTCCGCCTTCTCTTCGGTATAGAAGGTCGCTACATATTTATTACGGATTACATCCTCTTCGTGCAGGCGTTTGGCGTTGGCCTCTTTCTGCTCGTCCGTGACTTCCGCTGCGATGGAGCCGTCCACCGGGGGAATGATGTCGAGGGTGACGGATTCGATGTCGCCCGGCTTCTTGTCGAGGGTGATCGTCACGTTGTCGTCTTTTCCGAACGATACTTTGCTGTAGCCGAACTTGCCGTCTTTGGTCGCCCATACCAGCATATCGCCTTTACCGGCGGAGAGGAAGGTCTTGCCTTGTGCGTCGGCCTTCTTGTTGGCTACGGAGTAGAACTCGGCATAGTTGTATATCTTGAACTCGACGTCGGCTCCGGCAGCAGGTTTGCCGTCCGCGTCGACAACCGTGATGGTCGCTTTGGCGGTCGGGGCGTAGTTGTCGATCACGTTGATTTCAGTGTAGCCGTCGGTCACGTCCATGACCTCTTCCGGGCCGTTATATTTGCCGAATACCTTCGTGTGCATCAGCATACCCCGGTAGGCCGGTCCGTTGAACCAGCCTAAGTTGAGCACCGGTTCCGGTTCGCAAGCCCCCATGAAGTACCATTTGCCGTTTACCCAGGCTTCTACCCAGGCATGGTTGTCGTCGGTATGCGCCCAACGCGGCGTATAGACCTGGCGTGCCGGGATACCGACGGAGCGGAGGGCGGCCACCGTGAAGGTCGACTCTTCGCCGCAACGTCCGTAAGCCGTCTTGACGGAGGCAAGCGGCGAGCTTGTGCGGGCGTCGGAAGGCGTATAGATCACTTTCTCGTGACACCAGTGGTTCACCTCAAGCACGGCGTCATAGAGCGACAGGCCTTTCACCCGGTCTTTCAGCTCTTCGTAGAAGACCATGCGGCTCTCGTCGAGGTTCTCGTTGTTGACACGTACGGGAAGCACGAAATGGCGGAATATATCTTCCGGGATACTGTCGCCCCACGGCATTTCCACCCGCGCCCGGAAGGAGCTGCGGATATTGTCGAGATAGAGTTGTCCGTTGTAATCCGTAATATCCCCGATCGGCATATAGGCATAAAGGAAGGTCAGCGCCTCCTTCTCGTCGGGTGTCATCGATTGGTTGAAGACGGAAAACAGGTCCCCGCTGGGCAGGGCAGCCTTCTTGGCCTGGAAGTCCTGTTCTACTTCGGCGCGAAACGTATCGTCCGAAATGAAATGTCGTTGTCTGTTGCATGAAGTTCCCACGAGGAGAACGAACAATAGCAGGAATAGATTTGTTTTAATCATAGCGTTAATTTTATCAGCACAAATATACGGAATATATTTATTAGTCAGCCGGTAAGACTGGCTTTTAAGTGTTAACCTGTTGTGCATATCGTTATTTTTTCTTTACTTTGAAGTGATAAATTACAAGAGTAAACCGTTATAAGCCTATGTTCCACGAATTCGAATTGTTTCACAGTGCGGAAGGAATCTTGCTGATTGCTTCTGTCATTCTTTTCTTCAGTATTTTTGCCGGTAAGGCCGGTTTCCGTTTCGGGCTTCCCGCTTTGTTGTTGTTTTTAGGTGTCGGCATGCTGTTCGGCAGCGACGGGTTAGGGATACAATTCAGTAATCCGAATATCGCCCAGTTCATCGGTATGCTGGCGTTGAGTATCATCCTGTTTTCGGGTGGTATGGACACGAAGGTGTCCGAAGTGAAACCGATTGCGACGCAGGGTATCATCCTGGCGACGGTGGGGGTGTTGGCTACGACGTTTATTACGGGCGGCTTTATCTACTATATTTCCATCCTTGCGACCGGATATGAGGCGCTGCCGTTTGCAGAGTCTTTGCTGTTGGCGGCGGTCATGTCGTCAACCGATTCGGCTTCCGTCTTCTCGATCCTGCGTAGCAAAGGCGTCTACCTGAAAGAACGGTTGCGGCCGACGCTCGAGTTGGAGAGCGGTAGTAACGACCCGATGGCCTATATGCTGACGCTTCTTCTGATCGCTTATATCCAGGTGGGAGGCATGAACTTACAAGACGCCGTGTTGCAACTGATTATCCAGCTTTCCGTCGGGGCTGTCGCCGGTTTCCTGTTAGGGAAGTTAGCTGTGTATATTATCAATCATATCGATATCGACAATGAGTCGTTGTATCCGATCCTGTTGTTGACAACGGCGTTTTTCACCTTCTCGGTGACGACCCTGTGCAAGGGCAACGGCTACCTGGCCGTTTATATTGCCGGACTGGTGGTCGGGAATGCTAAGATTGTGCATAAGAAGAGTATGAGGACGTTTTTCGATGGCTTCACCTGGCTGTGGCAGATCGTGATGTTCCTTACGCTGGGCTTGCTGGTTAATCCGCACGAGTTGCTTCCGGTAGCGCCGATCGGGTTGACGGTGGGTTTCTTTATGATTGTGGTGGCCCGTCCGCTGAGTGTTTTCCTTTGCCTGCTGCCGTTCAAGAATTTTTCGGTGAAAGGCAAGCTGTATATCTCGTGGGTGGGGCTTCGCGGAGCCGTGCCGATCATCTTTGCGACTTATCCGATGATTGCCGGGATCGAGCATGCCGGCACGATCTTCAATGTGGTTTTCTTTATCACAATCCTTTCCCTCCTGATACAGGGCACAACCGTCACACAGGCGGCCAAATGGCTTGGGCTGGTGGACGAGCCGGAGCGGAAAAACGAATTTGGGATCGAACTGCCGGAAGAGATCAAGAGTGCCATGAGCGAAATAGATATTACCCCGGCCGTCCTTGCACACGGCAACAGGCTGATGGAGCTTACCTTGCCCGACCATACGCTGGCCGTTATGGTGAAACGCGACGGCCTCTATTTCATCCCGAAAGGCAATACGGAACTGAAAGAGAACGATAAACTCCTGATGATTTCCGATAACGACGAGGCGTTGCTTCAGGCATACGAGTCGTTGGGTGTGACGGATTATACGTTGAAGAAGAATTGACTTCTAAAAGAAGCCGCTAACTTCTTTTAGAAGTAAACAATATAATCCCTCTTATGCAGCCGCTTGTTGAAGAAAACGATCCCCATCGAATAGAGGTCGATTGTCACGGTCACTTCCGGATGCCGGCAGATTTCCTGCCAGAAGTCGCGCATCTTGCGGCTTGCCTTGATGCCTTCGAAGACAAAGACCGTATCGCAATGCACATGCTTCAGACATTCATCGAACAGCCAACGGTTATTTTGCTGCTCATACAGGGTATTGAAGAACACGAAATCGAGCTGCGGCATCTCCTTCAGCGCTTCGGGCAGCAAATCTTTATAACCGCCGACACGCAGGTCGATCGGGCTGCGCGCCGCTTTGTCGAAAGCGATATGGGCAATAGAGGCAAACTCGGGGACAGTCTCCAAAGCGATACACCGCACATCCGGTGAATAGGAAGTCAGATACAAGGTCGACAGGCCCATAGAAGGGCCGAACTGAAGGATATGCCGGGACTTGAAATAGTTGGCCAGGCGAAAGAGCAAAGCGCCGTGTTTCGCCCGGATCGCTTCCCGCTCGACGATCTGCCCGATCGTACGACTGCGCAACCGACCTTTCTGCTGGCGGTCAGGATAGGTGATCAGGTCGTCGCGGAAAAGAAGCTGCTTACGGATCAGTTCGATATCGTAGAAGCTGTAATAGGGACAACGTTCCTCGATCACTTTCGTAATCAGGTTGAAGACAAAGGGAGAATGGACACCGAAGCCCTTGCGGTAACGGATGCCCCGGTAGAGAAGTACGCCTTTTCTTAGTGTATTAGCTTTGGGGATTATCTGCATGAATTTGAATTATAGGTTTAACCTCCGGAGGTAAATGACGATTTAACAGTGCGTCCGGTAAATACGAACAAACACACCATTAAATCATCATTTACCTGCGATAATAAGGCAAAGTTAATACTTTCTACCCAAATTCAGCGCACAATAGGAGCCTCTTTAGCGGCTTTCTCGTATATGACTTTCATGCTCACGGGTTTGCCGCCCTGCCGTTTGCTCTCGTTGGCGGCTTCCATAAAGGTGTATATTTCGATTGTTTCCGACGGATCGACGGGCGATACACGGGTCTTGAAGAAGGTCAGGATCGTTTCCAGCAGTCGCCCATAGCCTTCGTAACCGCCGGCGGGGAACATCTTCTTTTCGCAGAAAGCGGTCCCGCCGTACGGACGGGCACCTTCGCGCAGGCCTCTGAACGTGCCGATGCGGCCATCTTTCCAGATACCGGTGACGACATCCGTTCCTTCGGTAGAAGCACAGGAGACGGTTTCGCATCCTGTCCCCATCAGTGTATAGAGCGTTTCCACGCCGTGAATGCCATACCAGTAGAATCCGGCGTGCGAAGGCTCTTCAGTACAGGGCGAATAGCAGTCGGCGCCGACCACTTTGCCCTCTTTGCCGGCCCGTAACTCCTGGTTCCTCGGAGAATAGCGGAGGGCAGAGGAGGAAAAGATCGGGACACCCCGTTCAGTGGCAAAACGATAGATCGCGATCGCATCCGGCAGCGTGGCGGCTACCGGCTTATCGAGAAACAGGGGTTTGCCGCTTTTGATCACTTCCGCCGCCTGCTCGAGATGCAGCGTCCCGTCGTTGGTTTCCAACAGGACGCAATCGACCGTCCGCAGCAGTTCGGCTATCGAAGAGGTGATCTTCACACCGTTTTTCTTTGCTCCCTCCGTATATTCGGGGATGCGTTTCACACTCGACTCGATCGTCTTCGAGCCGTAGGGATAAGCGGCCACGACCTTGAAGCCTGCATATTGGGGTTCGGGATCGGCAGCGTTCAACAGGCGGATAAAGGCCTCGGAATGGGACGTGTCAAGCCCAACCACGCCTACACGGATCACTTCCTGTGCCTGAAGGCCGGCCCAGGCCAGCAAATGGACCAGTAACAGTCCTATTATTCTATGTCTCATATCGTATGGTTGCTTAAAAGTGATGCACTATCGGTATCCAGATAAAGCCGCGCATGCTCTTTGCGGCGGAGAATGGTGGAGGGATATTTCTCGCAGACCGGGGCGTAGAGCGTGTTACGGACTGCCTCCGCTTTCGTCCGCGCCGGCACGATACAGAAGGTGTACGGGGCGGACATCAGGACGGGGATCGTGAGGGTAAAAGCCTGTGCCGGCACATCGGCAAGGGTGGCGAAACAGCCGTCGTGCACCTGCTGCGCCCGGCATTGCGGGTCGAGGTCGACGACTTTCACCGGCTGCGGATCGTTGAAGTCCGCCACGTGCGGGTCATTGAAGGCGATATGGCCGTTTTCACCGATTCCCATGCAGACGATATCGACGCCTTTACCGACTAACAGGCGGGCATACGCGTCGCAGGCGGAGCGGGGATCGTCAGTCTCTTTCGGGATATAGAAGACTTCTTTGAAAGGGACACGGCCGAACAAGCGTTCTTTCAGGAAATTGCCGAAGCCTTGCGGGGCATCCGGGGAGAGGCCGATGTATTCGTCCATGTGGAAAGCGTTGATCCGGTTCCAGGGGATAGAAGAATCGGCTGTCAGGGCCGACAGGAACTCGTTTTGCGAGGGGGCGGCAGCGAAGATCATGCCGATCTCCGCTTTCCTCCCCAACAACTCCCGTATAGCTGCCGAAACATCGGCAGCGGCCTGCCCTCCCATCGCCTGCCTGTCCGGGAAAATATCGATTGTAAGATTATCTATTTTCATTCTATTTTGATGATTTATTTTCTATTCCAACTCGTGATCCTGTATCCGTACACCGCATACCAGATCAGGTACAGGAAACAGGGGATGAGCACCCAATATCCTTGTTGCAGCGAGGTTGCATCCGCCATCTTGCCGTAAACAAGCGGCAGGATGGCATTTCCGCACAAGGCCATCACCAACAGGGAAGAACCGATCTTCGTGAACCGTCCCAGGTCGCGGATCGCATGCGGCCAAATGCCGGCATAGATCAGTGAGTTGGGAAAGCCCAAAGAGGCAAGGAACCAAATGGAGAGGTTCGCATCGTGCCCCAGGAAAGAGACATCCGCATCGGCAAAGACCACGCCAAAGGAGAGAACCAGCCCTAACGCCGTACAGATAATCAGCGCATTCTTTTGTGAGAGCACCTTCGGGATCAACAGGATGCCTAACATATATCCTAAGATAGTCGCCCCTAAGGTATAAGCCGGAAAGAACTTCGCCTCGAGCAATCCCACGCCCATCGAACCGGCATAGCTGATAATCGTATCGATTGCGATCACCTGCGTGCCGACATGCAGGAACAGCGCTAACACGCCCAACACCAAATAGGGGAACTGGAAAACGGAGGTCTTATCGGAATTGGCAGCCGCCACCTTCTCGTCTTCATCCTCCGGATTGATATCCGGCAACACCGAACGATAGATGAACAGGCCGATTCCCACAAGCAAAAGAGCTAATACACTGTAAGGCAGGATCACGCCCCGGATCAGTTCGTTCAGCGCAGCTTCCTTGTCCGCACCTGCCAATAGCCCCTCTTCGACTGTCCGCAGCAGTTCCTGGCTCTTGCCCAAAACCACCGCTGCAAAGATCAACGGAGAGACAATGCCGGCAAACTTATTACAAACTCCCATGATACTGATCCGTCGTGCCGCACTCTCGATCGGTCCGATAATGGTGATATACGGATTAGCCGAGGCTTGCAGGACCGACAGCCCTGTCCCCATTGTGAACAGGCCGGCCAGGAAAATCCAGTAAGCCCGGTTCAGGGCAGCAGGCACAAACAGCAGCGCTCCGGCGGCCAGGCAGAAAAAGCCGTACATCATCCCTTTCTTATAGCCCGTCCGCTTCAACAGGTAAGCCACCGGGACGGACATCACCAAATAGGCGATATAAAAAGAAAATGTGACGAAATAAGACTGATAGTTCGTCAGCTCGCACGCGATCCGGAAATAGGGGATCAGGATCGAGTTGACCCACGACACGAAGCCGATAATAAAGAACACGACTCCGATAATCGCAATGCCGATCATCACCTGCCGCCTGTCCGCAACCTGATTTACGACCGGTTTCATAACTTCATCTCCCATCCTTTTTCGTATGTCCGTGCCCAGTATTTGGCAGCGGCATCCTTATTTTGGATATGTCCGTTGGAAGAATCGATCACAAGGCGTTCAGCCGAACGTTGCGCTACATTTCCCAACTGCACCAGCAGCGTGCTCTTATGTCCGGAAAGGATATCCGCATGCAACGGCGTACCTTTTGTAATGCCGTCGAAGAAGTTCTGGATATGAAGGGCATCCAGCTGTTGGGCGGGATTCATCTTGTTGCGCGGGTCGATCTGGATTTTGCTGGTAACATGTTTGATCACCTGGTTCTTATGATCGAGTATCTTGTATTCGTTTCCACCGCCGATCAGCAGGTTCGCTTTCTCGCCATAGAACAGGAGGCCGACGACTTCGCCTTCGATGCGGAACGGGTTGCAGCAATGGCCTTCCCACATCATCGACTTCTTGCCGCCGAAATCCAGGTTGATCACCTGCGTATCGGGCGCTTCCCAATCGTCCTTATAATAGTAGCGGCCTCCGGTCGATTCGACGGCTGTCGGATAATCCAGGTCCATGCCCCAGCGCAGCAGGTCGACCATGTGAGTGCCGTTGTTCAGCGCCTCGCCTGTGCCCCAACGCCAGAACCAATGCCAGTTGTAATGGACGAAATTGTCCTTGAAAGCAGTACGCGGAGCCGGTCCTTGCCAAAGCTCCCAGTCAAGCCATTCCGGGACGGGCGTTTCCTTGCCGATACCGATCGAAGCGCGGTTGTTCGTGTACCAGGATTTGCCGAAATAGACATTCCCGATCGTTCCGGATTTGATTTCATTGATTGCCTCCACTATGTTCGGCCACGAGCGGCGCTGGTTGCCCATCTGGACCACCCGGCCGTATTTCTTCGCCGCCTCGACCAGCATCTCGCCTTCCGCCGGAGAATGGCTGCACGGTTTTTCCAGGTAAACGTGCTTGCCGGCTTTCATCGCCAACAAAGCGGCGGGTGCATGCCAATGGTCCGGCATGGCGATCACGACGGCATCCACATCCTTATGCTCGAATGTCCGGCGCAAGTCTTTGTCGCCGGCAGGCTTTTCACCGGTGATCTCATCCACTGCAGCGATACATTTGGACAAGGCTCTCGAATCGACATCGCAGATACGGGTGATGCGGCAATTCGGCTGTTTGGAAAAGTTCTGCGCTAACGCTTTCCCGCGCGAGTTGACACCGACGACGGCCGCATTTATCCGCTCGTTCGCCCCTACTATATTGGCATAACTCCGGGCACTGAACCCCGGCAGGATTCCTCCGAACGAAGCGATCGCCGTCCCTGCTGCCGCTCTCTTCAAAAAACTACGTCTCGTGATCATAACTGATTATTTTAAGATTATATTTATTTACAGGCTACTGTCTTTCCGTCAATCAGCGTCCGGGCGACACGGATATGGTCATCAAACAGGATGATATCGGCATCTTTTCCTGTTTCCAGACTGCCTTTCCGGTCGCTGACGCCTAAAATACGGGCGGGCGTGGCGGTCATCATCTTAACGGCATTCGTCAGTGGGACACCCGCTGTTTCGACCATTGTCCGTACCAGGCGGTCCGCCGTAGCGACACTCCCGGCAAAGGCGCTCCGGTCCGGCAGTTTGGCGACTCCGTCTTCCACCACAACCGTCTGCCCTTCTTTCAGGCTTCCCAACTTATAGGCTCCTTCCGGCATGCCGGCCGCACGCATCGAATCGGTAATCAGCGCGATCCGGTCCGCCCCTTTGAATTTATAGATCAACTGTAACAGGCTTTTCGGCAGGTGGACGCCGTCCGCGATAATCTCCACATCCATCCCGTCGAGCAGGAAAGCCGCCTCGACAGCTCCGGCATAGCGATAGGCGTTCCGGCGGGTGACGCCTTGCATGCCCGAATAGAGATGCGTCATCAGGGAATATCCGGCTTCGAACGCTTCCATCACTTCTTCGCACACGGCATCCGTATGTCCGACCGACGGCAGGATCTTCCGGCTGCTTAACAGACGCCCTAACTCGAGGGCGCCCGGCAACTCCGGCGCAATGCTCCAACGGACGATGTCGTCCGAGGCTTCCAAAATCTTTCCGTAATGTTCCGGAACGGGCTGTTTCAGATTAGCCGGGTCTTGTGCACCGCGCTGGCTATAGGCGAAATAAGGGCCTTCCAGGTGGATGCCTAAGAACTGCGCTCCCTTTGTATTACGGGCTTTTGCTTCCCGGTAAATATCGAACATATGGAATAATTCTTCATCCGGGCAGGTAAGCGTTGTCGGCAACAAGGCTGTCGTCCCATAACGGGCATGTGTTTCCGCAATGGTCAGGTAAGCATCGACAGTGGCATCCATAAAGTCCGCCCCGCCGGCACCGTGCGTGTGCAGGTCGATGAATCCGGGAGAGATATAATAAGAACGGGCATCGATTACTTCGCCCGAAAGCGGCTCTTCGGGATCGCCTTTTCCCAATACGGCGATTTTGCCGTCTTCAATGACGACATATCCGTGTTCCCATATTTCATCCGGCAGAAGTAAGCGTCCGTTTATCAATGTTGTTCTCATGGCTATCCTGATTTATCTATGCGCAAATTAAGCACATTATTTTACGCAATCAGGGTATAATCACGAAACAAAATCCTCAAAATACGAATACTTTAACGAATAGTAAATCTTTTCCGGTATTGAAGGGGTGTCATCTCCTTCATCTTTACAAAGATGCGCGAGACATTCTTATAGTCGGGGAATCCGGCATCGGCGGCGGCTTCGGCCAAAGGTAGATCGGTCGTAATCAGCAAGGCGGCAAACTTTTCAATACGCTGTTGCTGGATATATTGATAAACGGACATTCCCGTTTCGCTCTTAAACTTCTTTTCCAACACGCGGCGGGAATAAGGGATAATCCGGATCAGGTCGTCGACGGAAAGAGAGTTGCAGTAATTATCTTCGATATAAGCCAGGACTTGTCCGATGTATTTGTCGGAGACGGCAAAACGTTCTGTCGAGCCTCGGGAAACAACCCTGACCGGCTTGATGATCACATCGGCGGGAGCTGTTATTTTCTTTTCAATAAACAAATGAAGCAATTTGCCGACTTCGTAGCCTCCGTTTTCCACATCCAGTTCGATCGAGGAGAGGGCCGGGTCTGAGATATTACAAAGCAGATTGTCATTATCGACTCCTAAGACGGCGATATCGCCGGGGATATCGATATTATACATCTTGCAGACTTCGGTGATCTGCAATGCGTAATAGTCGTCGCAGGCAAAAAGGGCGATCGGTTTGGGCAAGTCGAGCAGCCACCGGCTGACACGTTCCGCATCAAAGTTCCACTGCCCGCCGGACAATTGTCTGCCGTCGTCAAAGGAATAAACCGGATAACCTTTCTCCGATACGGCGTCCCGGAATCCTTCACCCCGTTCGCGCATCCAGACCGTATCGGTAAAACCATAGTAGGCAAAGGCCTTATATCCTTTCCGGATAAAGAATTCGGCGGCCATGACGCCTGTCCCGTAATAATCGCCTGTCAGGTTCGATAGCCCGTGGCAACGTTCCTTGTAGTTCTGGACAATGATCGGGATATCGAGGCGGTTCAGGACATTCAAGTCCACATCGGTCAACTGAGCAATAATCGCATCGGCACCCCATTCTTCCGCCCAACGGACAACACCTTCATCCCCGTGAAGCTCACGATAATACAACGGCATCCGGTAGAAGACCCAAGGGCCGGCTTCACGGGCATATCGGACGACGCCTTCGAGCAGGCTGCGCCCGTATCCGCTGGAGAAATCCGTCAGCAGGAGAATCTTAATCATGGAACATATTCATAATCTGTCCACTAAGCTGCAAAAGGGAGATTTCGCATATCTTAGTAGAATATTCGGCGATAGACTGCCGCTCTTCGGCTTCCAACAGGCTGTTCTGCGCCTCACGCAGTTCGATACCGGACAGATCGCCCAGTTTATAGCGGTCGATCGCAATGCGGTAGTTCTCCTGTGCTGCGACCAGGTTCTCTTTTTCCAGGCTCCACAGGTCGAGGTTATTCCGGTAAGCCATCCAGAAATTGCTCATATTAGCCCGGAGCGCCAACTCCATTTCGCGGGTGCGCAGTTCCTGGTTCTCGATCTGGATGCGGGCATTCCGTTGCTCGCGTTTCCGGTTGAAGCCGTCGAAGACGTTAATGCCGACAGTGACGCCATAGTTCAGCCCGAGACGGCGTTGCAGGTCGGTCGCGCCCACTTCGTACCAGTTCGCCGTATAGCCATACCCGGCGTTCAGTTTGACATACGGATAGTTACGGCTCCTGATCTTCTTATAATCCAGCTCCGAAATAACCTGGTTCTTTTTTGCAATCAGCAGGGATGAGTTGGAGGAAAGCGTGCTTTTCCAGAGTTCCACTTCGTCAAGGAGCGGATTCGGCGTAATGAGGGAGTCTTTGATCTGCACCTGTTCTTCCACATCGTCCAAAGCCATCAACTGATTCAGGCGGATGCGGGATGTATGCACCTGTTCCAACTGGTTCAGGACGTTGGAACTGTCGGCATTGAAGTCGACCTGCGCCTGCTGGAGGTCCAGGCGGGACATCGAACCGATATAATAGCGCTCTTCGACAATACGCAGACGTTCGCGGGAAAGGTCGAGCGTGGAACGCAGGTTGCGCAGGCGGATCTTCTGGCGGATCAGGTTATAATATTCGCTCGACAGGTCGGCGACAAAGTCTTCGATCGTCATCCGGGTATTCAGCTCGCCCAGATTCTTCAACTCCTTCAGTCTGTCGTATGTCGCCTGTATTCCCAGCCCGTCGAAGACAGTCCAGTTCACATTCAGACCGACATCGGCCGTTTCGTTATTCACGCCGTTTATCTTCTCCGTCATGCCGTCGGACAGTTTGTTGTTGTTATTGTTGACTGAACCGCTGAAACCACCGCTCAGGTCGACTGTCGGCAGGTAACCGGCGTTGCCGGGAGTCGCATTGTTATCGCTCACCTTTTGTTCATTACGGATGATGCGGATCGAATAGTTACGCTCCAATCCGGTCTGGATACAATCATCCAGGCTGAATATCCGTTGCGCACCGGCCGGAACAACCGCAAATGCTATACATATTAATAAAAGAAGTCTCTTCATATCTCGCAATATAACTTTCAATTTTCAACTTTCAACTTTTTCTGTCTGTCCGTAGAGATAAAGCTGTACATCGCCGGAACGATAAACAACGTCAGGAAGGTGGAAACAATCATACCTCCCACAACGGCGATACCCATCGCGATACGTCCCTGCGCTCCCTCACCGGAAGCATAGACCAGCGGAACCAATCCGAGAATGGTCGAAATACTGGTCATCAGGATCGGACGCAGACGTTGCGTCGCTGCCGAACGGATCGCTTCGGCCATACTCAATCCGGCCTCCTGCCGCTGGTTGGCAAACTCGACGATCAGAATTCCGTTCTTCGCCACCAGACCGATCAGCATGATAATACCGATCTGGCTGAATATATTCATGGTCACACCCGAATAGCTCATAAAGATCAAAGCTCCGGCAATAGCCAGCGGAACGGTGAACATCACCACCAACGGGTCTTTGAAGCTCTCGAACTGGGCCGCCAACACCAGATAAATCATAAACAACGCTAAGATCATGGCAAACATCAGGCTGGACGAACTTTCGCGGAACTCTTTCGACTCACCGGATAGCGCCGTGCGGAAACTGTTGTCCAATGTCTCGGCGGCAATGCGGTCCATCTCGTCCAGGCCGTCGCCAATCGTATATCCCTTATTCAGTCCGCTCGATACGGTTGCCGCCACAAAACGGTTATAGCGGTACAACTGGGGCGGCGCCACATCTTCCTTCAAGGTGACCAGGTTATCCAACTGGATCATCTCGCCGGCATCGCTGCGGACATAGATCGATTTCAGGTCCAGCGGCGTATTACGCTGCTGCCGGTTGATCTCACCCAATATCTGGTATTGTTTCCCATTCATATAGAAATAGCCCATACGCTGGCCGCTCAAAGCATACTGCAATGTCTGGGCGATCGTACGGGTACTGACACCCAACGAAGAAGCCTTGTCGCGATTGATCTCAATACGGGCTTCAGGCTTGGTAAACTTCAGGTTCACATCCGCCATCTGAAATACCGGGCTTTCGCTTACCTTCTGCATGAAAGCGGGCAAATGCTCCTGTAGTTTCTCCAGGCTGGTCGCCTGCAAAACATACTGTACGGGCATTCCTCCCCGGCGGCCGCCGAAAGTAGACTGCTGCTGGACAAAAGCGCGGGCTTCGGTCTTCTCGCGCACATGGCTCGACAAGACGTCGGCTATCTCCATCTGTGACCGCTTACGATCTTTGATATCCGGAAGCAAGACCGAAATAAACCCATTCCCGCTATTGGCGCGAACCGTCAATGCCTTCCGTTCAGGCGCCAGCGTGTCGGCCATGGCTGCTATCTGGTCAGTAAAGTCGCGGATAAACTCAAACGTCGCCCCTTCCTGGGCACGGATATTGATCGAGATGGAAGAACGGTCTTCCAACGGGGAAAGCTCGGAGCGGATCGTCCGCCAGAAGTAGCCGATAGAACCAAACAGAATGACGATGATCGGTATGGCCCACAACTTATGGTTCAGGAAAGCATTCAGCGCTTTCGCATAAACAGTATTCATCCCATCGAAGAACGGTTCTGTCTTAGTATATAGCCAGCCTTTGTTTTCACGTTTCTTCAGCAACTTAGTCGCCAACATCGGAGTAAAGGTCAACGCTACAAAAGAAGAAATCGTCACCGAACCGGCGATCACAATACTGAACTCTTTAAACAAGCGCCCCGTCATACCTTCCATAAAGACGATCGGAAGGAACACGGATACCAGCGTCACAGTCGTCGACACAACGGCAAAAAAGATCTCACTCGACCCTTCTATACCGGCCTCTTTCGGCTCCATCCCCTGCTCGATACGCACATAGATATTCTCCGCCATCACAATCGCATCGTCCACAACCAGACCGACCGAAAGCACCACCGCCAACATCGTCAACACATTAATGGAGAAGCCAGAGACGTACATCACGAAGAAAGCTCCCACGAGCGAAACCGGAATAACTACTACCGGAACCAACGTCACGCGCCAGTCGCGCAGGAACAAGAAGATAATCAGTACCACCAACAGGAAAGCGACGTAGATCGTCTCTTCCACCTCTTTGATAGAGGCACGGATAAAACGGGTATTATCGTAGACCATTTCGACCGTCACATCGTCCGGCAGGTCTTTTTCGAGCTGTTCGATACGTTTGTAGGCTTCGTCGGCAATCTCGATCTGGTTGGCGCCGGGCTGCGGGATGATGACGTCGATCACCATCGGCTCGCCGTTCTTACGCATCACGCTTCGCAAGTCTTCCGGGCTCACTTCAGCACGCCCGACATCCTGGAAACGGATGATATTCTCGCCGTCACGTTTGATAATCAAATCATTAAATTCCTTTGCCGTATGCATCAGTCCGAGCGTACGGATAGACAGGTCGATCGTATTTCCTTCGATACTGCCGGAAGGAAGCTCGACATTCTCGGCATCCACCGCATTCTTGACATCCAGCGGGGTCACGCCATAGCCGGCCATTTTAATCGGGTCCAGCCACAGACGCATGGAATAGCGTTTCTGTCCCCAGATATCGACACCACTCACATTGGGGATTGTCTGGAGCCGCTCCTTCACCGTCAGTTCGGCAATCTCGCTCAACTCCATCAACGACCGTTTACTGCTTCGGATACCGATCTGCATGATCGGAGTTGCATCCGCATCCGCCTTTGATACCGTTGGCGGGTCACAGTCGCGGGGCAGGTAACGCTGGGCGCGGGAGACTTTATCACGCACGTCATTCGCCGCTGTTTCCAGATCGACAGACAATTCAAACTCTACCGTAATACGGCTACTACCCTGGCTACTGACGCTACTGAGCGAACGGATACCCGGGATACCGTTAATGTTCTGTTCCAACGGCTCCGTGATCTGGTTCATGATTACCTCTGCATTCGCACCTGGATAGGATACGTTTACCGAAATAATAGGGTTGTCCACACTCGGGAACTCACGAACACCCAAAAACTTATAACCGATCATCCCGAACAAGAGGAGGATCAGCATCATCACGGTCGAGAGTACCGGCCTTTTTATGCTTATTTCAGAAATATTCGCCATGCCACTTCGTTACTTCAGATTATCAATCGCCACTTTCATTCCCGTACGAAGCTGCATCACCCCGGAGGTTATCACCGTATCGCCCACACTCAGGCCTTTCAACACCTGAACCTCGCTTTCCGTACGGAGCCCCAGGATGATCTCGGCAGGTTCCGCTACGCCGCTCTTATACAGATAGACGATATTCTTTCCCATTTCGGGGATCAGCGCCTCACTGGGGATTGCCAACGCATCCTTGATCTCGCGGCGGGTGATCTCGACGGAGGTATAACGTCCCGGTGCAATCGATTCATCCCTGTTCGGATAAGTAGCACGTACTCTCAACGAGCGGGTCGCTTCGTCGATCTTGCTTTCCACCGCATAGACAGTCGCCTTGTAATCCTGCATCATTCCGACAGACGAGTTCATCCTGAAAACGATCGGCGTGCCGTCCTTTACATCCGTTGCGTAGCGTTCGGGGATAGAGAATTCTATCTTCAAGGGAGATATTTTAGTCAATTTGGTGATAACGGTCGAAGGGGAAGCGTATGCTCCTTCGCTGACATTACGAAGACCGATAATACCGTCGAACGGCGCCCGCAGTTCTGTCTGGGCGATATTGGCCTTGACCAGCTCGATATCCGCCATCAGCTTCTCATATTCGGTTGCCACCTGTTCGTAGGCTTCCTGGCTGACGGCATCTTTCTCCAATAGCGTATGCTGACGATACACGCGATCTTTGGCCAACGGGATCTGCGCTTCGAGCTTTTTCAACTCGGCCTGCAAGGGTTTGTCATTGATTTTAGCAAGAAGATCGCCTTGCTTTACGTGTGTGCCTTCCTGGAAATAGATTGCCACGATCTTCCCAGACGATTCGAACGAGAGATCGACTTCTTCATCCGGGATCGTACTTCCCGTCACAATGGCCTTATCGGTAAGAGACTGATATTTCAGCACTTCCGCATTAATATTCAAAACTTGTTTCCGAACCTGGTTACCTGCCGGCGGAACCACTTCAGCAGCATCCCGAGATGCTTTCATCCTACTTTTAATCTGCGGGTAAGCGATCATTCCGGCAATCATCAAAAAGATTACAGCTGTAACGCTCCACTTCACTCTTTTCGTCATATTCTTCCTGGTATTCTATTAAAAACACTTATCGGTTTGTAAATATACGTATGTACACGGAAATATAGACGAAATGAGAGTAAAAAGGTTTAATAAAAAAACAAATTTTAATCTCGACGGTTAACTAACACCATAGGTATGAGTTACCTAAACCATAACTATAGAGCTGAAAAATGAAAGGGTACACTATTTGATAGCGCTTCTGCCGTTGCTGCATCTATTTTCCTGTCCAAGATATAAATCCGATAAGACAGACTCAGCTCTTTGCCCGGTTCCAGCGTAAAAGCCTGCTGTTTCGTCGGAGAGAAATTCCACATCACATCGCCGGCCGGCTTATTGACAGTCTTGTCCCAGACACGTAAAGGCTCCGGATAGTTGAGATTGGAAGGGCTGGCAACAATCAGGATACAAGCATCTTCTTTTCCGGCTTTCCCTTGAAAATAACACCAACGAGCCCTTGAGCCATCTGCTTGGTCACGGGTGAGGCCTTCAGATGTAAGCATTTCGGCAGTCCGGTCATTCCAGTCTCCACGCGTACGTATACATATACCGCCGTACCGGTATGCTTCCATCGTAATCGGGCTGGAACCAGCACAACGGACCGTCGTGTGGTAATCGATATAATAACCCGGCAGATCCGTTTTTCCAATGTTTATCTCCAGCCGTTCATTCATCGCCACCTTTTCTGCCGGAGAATCTGGATAGACCACATGATCCAACGTCGCCACAAAACCGGTATCGGTAATACGGTCGAAACTACGGAAACGGACAGTACCCTGTTTTTTATTGAGATTCCAGAAATCAATCTCATTCCCTTCGAACGTCGTTTTCGTCCAGGCATACCACAACCCGAAATGGTGGTAATGATCGGAAGGAGAACAGTTGGTCAGCACCTCGCCCCCTAATGTCTTCAATGGGTGGATAAAGCCACTGCGCTTATAAACCGTATCCACACCCGGAGCCGGATAAACCACCGCATAATTATAGGAAAACAAAGGCTTGCCGTCTAAACTATAGGTCAACGACTTACCGGTATCTTCCACCGAAACGGATGACCACTGGCAACCGCCACACAAGAAAGAAACAAAAACACAAACAAAAAGCGGGACTATTTTCATAATGATATTCTTTATTATTACGCTTTGCTATCATCCGGCATACGCAAAGGCAGGATAAACCAGAAATCAGAACCTTCTCCCGGCTCAGATTCCACCCCGATCTGACCGCCCATGTGCTCTACAAAACCTTTGCAGAGCGCCAATCCCAGTCCGACACCTTTCGATTTATTCTCGACTGCCTGGATAAAGCGGGCAAAGATCTTCTCCTGTATTTCATGCGGAATACCTTCACCTGTATCGGAAACAAAGAAACGAATCTGCTCCGAGCCTGACAAAGTGCACCCTACCCGTATCTCTCCTTCCGAAGTATGCTTAACCGCATTCGACAAGAGGTTGGAGAGTATCTGTGTCAACCGGTTACGGTCTGTAAACATATAAAGTTCCGGTATGGATTCCATCACCAGTTTAACCGACGGGGCCACTTGCAAAGCATATACTTTACACAATCCGTCGACCAGATCGGGAACATAAACCCTCGAATAGGAAAACGTGATCGTATCCGACTCGATTCTGGAAATATCCACCACATCATTCAACAGGTCCAGCAATAATACATTATTATTTCTGATTATGCTAATATATTGTTCACAAATTTCCGGATCCGTCTCATCGGCCAACAGTTGCGAGAAGCCGGCAATCGCATTGAGCGGCGTCCGGATTTCATGGTTCATATTGGCCAGAAAAGCGGATTTCAACTGCCTGGAACGTTCCGCCTTATCCCGGACGGTCGCCAATTTCATCCGCAGACGGCGATTAACCTGTATCATTGCAAACAACAGAAGGCAACAGAGCAACAAACAACCAATAAACAAATACAGGAGATTCGACTTTAAATGCAACTGTTCGTTTTCTTCCGCCATTTGCCTGGCTTCATTCTCAGCCCGGAGGCGGTCGATCTGCTGAATATAAAAAACCTCTTCGAGCGAATCCCGGGTATTAGCCAGATGAAGATAGGCCTCAAATGCATCTTTATAGTCTCCCGTTTCCTCTTTCCGTACGGCTTCATCATAAAGCTTCCGGAGCTGTTCCGCCGTGGAATCAAGTAGGGCACTTGTCCCCTGTAAGTTTTCGGAGAGAAGAGAGAACGGAAAAACCGAAAGAGCTATGCATAATATGAATATATATCGTTTCATCTTCCTATACTTGTTTAAGAGGCATCACAAATTCTATCCGACATCCCGATTCCGTCTGGACCGGCATAGACATGCGTCCGCCCATTTTCGCAATAAGTCCCCTGCTGATCACCATGCCTAATTGTATATTCTCCAACTTACTGGCAGTTTGTGCCAACCGGTCGAACATGAACTGGCAAGTCTGTTCCGAAAAGACGATACCCTGACAACTGACAAAAAAGACTACCTCGTCACCTTCCGAATGATAACCGTACGAAACTTCCCCGGATTTGGCATGCAGAAGAGCACAGTGGAGAATGTTCTCCAATATCTGGGCAAGTCGTATCGGGTCAGTCGTCATGCGTATCTCTTTTATCGGAAGTAATTTCAAATGAACCTCCTCGGTAGCAGACGCTTGCATCTTCATGTAGACTTCACGTACCAGTCGTGCCAGGTTTACTTCTTCATAATAGAACTGCATCCGGTCCGACTCGATCTTCGAAACATCCAAAATATCAAAAATAACACGTTGTGCCTGTTCATTACGGGAACAAAGCGAAACAGCATATTCCTGTCTTTTTTCCATCTCTGTCTCGCGGATCAGGGATTCTGAAAAAGCAGAAGTTTCCCGTAGAAAATCATTTACCACGCGAGTCATATTACTCAGAAAAGCAGAGGTATTCTCATCAGCCTCCACAGCCTCTTTCACAGCTACAACCAACTGGCATTTAATCCGGTAAAAACGATAACACAAATAGCAAAGCAACAAGAAAGCCAGAGCAAGAAAAAAGGCCAGTATTAGCTGGAAATGAATCACTAACGACTGTTTATTCCTTTCTGTCTCTAACTGATTAATGTGAAAAAAAGAGCGAAGCTGACGAGACTGGCAGTCAAACCGGGCACAACTGAGGGAGTCGGCAAGTTGCACACAATGACGAAGTTCTTCGGTTGCCAGTTTATAATTTCCCATCTTACCGGCAATGATCGCCCTTCTACGACAAACATCTGGGTTCTCCCCCGGGTCGCGGAGTTGCAAATAATAGACTGCTGTATCCAGACACGCCGTCGCCTTCGCATAATCCCCTATCGCCAGATAATAGTCCGACCAGGTAAAATAGAGACCATCCTTATAAGTATCATAAACATCGCTTTGCTTATATCCATCAGCTTTTTTCAGACAGGAACAGGCTTCCGCCGGATTGTTGCAGCAAAGCTTGTAGTCCGCTTCATTACAATAAACCCAAATCCAGTAATAGGAGTAATAATCCTTCGGTTTGTCGGGATTAAGCGAATGGAAATCGACCAGTTCCTCCCGGACAGAGTCGACATAAAGCATTGCGCGATCTTTCTTGTCCAATTGCTTGCAGGATTCCGCCAAAATAAAATAGAATTCCATCCGGTTCATATGTTTATCTTTCATGCCATCCAGCAGACGAACACCTCGTCCGGCCCATTCCAAAGCATCATTACACCGTCCCGAGATATTGCAAGCATAGGCAATTACATAGCAAGCCTCGGCTATATCGCCCGCACTCCCGATTGCTTTCGCTTCCTTATACATCTCCCGTCCTTTCTGAAGAGCCAGTTCAAATTCGCCCCGGTCCGTGTATAGAGTAATAAGCATAGCTTGAACCTCGAACAGGTGATCCAGCATCTTTTCGCGACGGAAAAAGCGAATGGCAGGAGTAGCCACCTTTTCAGCCTGTTCCCAATCGACAGCATTAAAATAATGGCGGATTTGATTCCGGTAGGCATAGGATTTAAACTTCCGGTTTTCCGGACCTTCCGACTCATTCAGGAGAGAATCAAGAAACAATAGTTCCTCAGGCGTGTCATTCGTTCGCTCGCAACAATCGAGCAGATATTGTAACCGAATAGAATCGGTGGGAAAAGAGCTAACATTATTATCTCTCTCCTGACACCAGAGCATACCAGTCGCGTAAACGAACAATAGTCCGGAAATTATGCATTTCCATAAGACATTCATCACCTCGATCGAATTGTTTTTCTATTTTACCCTATGCTAAAGTTATATATTATGATTAAAATGTTGTATATTCTAACCATAACGCAAATATACGACAAAGAAACAAAGTTACAATAGCATCTATAAAAATATTAAACTTTCTCTTTAAAAAACAGTGGAACAATCAATAATCCGAATTGGCGAAATATTTCTTTAATCGTTTGCGTGATATGTGGATTTAGCATACCTTTGCACGATAATAACCATAGATTGGAAGAAATTTCTAAATACAATTAAATAACTTAAATTATTATCTTATGTGGTTACTTAATTCTTCTATCGGGAAGAAGCTGATAATGAGCATATCAGGTCTTTTCCTAATTCTGTTTCTATTGTTCCACTTGTGTATGAACATAGCAGCGGTATTTTCTGGTGAAGCGTATAATGTGATTTGCGGTTTGCTGGGATCTAACTGGTATGCTCTGGTTGGTACATTAGTGTTGGCTGCTGGTGTGGTAGTACACTTCGTGTATGCTATCATTTTGACCCTGCAGAATCGTAAGGCACGTGGTAATGACCGTTATGCTATCAACGCCCGTCCGAAAGGTGTTGAATGGGCTTCTCAAAACATGTTTGTTTTGGGTCTGATTGTTATCCTGTTCATGATTTTGCACTTTTCTCAGTTCTGGTACAACATGATGTTCGCCGAACTGGCAGGTATTCATGGAGACATTCATCCGCAGGATGGTGCCGCTTTCATCAACTTCTATTTCCAGGGCAATGTTGTAAATACAGTGCTGTATCTGGTATGGTTCGTCGCATTGTGGTTCCACCTGACTCATGGTTTCTGGTCCGCTATTCACACTATCGGTTGGAACAATACAATCTGGTTAAACCGTTGGGAATGCATTTCTAAGTGGGTAGCTACTATCATTTGTGGCTTGTTCGCTGTTATTACAATTATTTTCTTCCTGAATGGTGTAGGTGCTTAATTTAGGTTTAAATCTTCAATTGAAAATAAATCATTATGACTCAAATAGATTCTAAAATTCCTCAAGGCCCGTTGGCTGAGAAGTGGAAAAATTATAAAGATCACCAGAAACTGGTGAACCCCGCTAACAAGCGTCGTCTGGATGTAATCGTTGTAGGTACAGGTCTGGCTGGAGCATCTGCTGCCGCTTCTTTGGCAGAAATGGGATTCAACGTATTGAACTTCTGTATCCAGGACTCTCCCCGTCGTGCACACTCTATCGCTGCACAGGGCGGTATCAATGCTGCAAAAAACTATCAGAATGACGGCGACTCTGTTTACCGTCTGTTCTACGATACAATCAAAGGTGGTGACTATCGTGCCCGCGAAGCTAATGTTTATCGTCTGGCAGAAGTTTCCAACTCTATCATCGACCAGTGCGTAGCACAAGGCGTTCCTTTTGCCCGCGAATACGGCGGTCTGTTGGACAACCGTTCATTCGGTGGTGCTCAGGTATCGCGTACGTTCTATGCCCGCGGTCAGACGGGACAGCAGTTGTTGCTGGGTGCTTACTCCGCTTTGAGCCGCATGATCGGTCTGAACAAAGTGAAGATGTACACTCGCCACGAAATGTTGGATGTAGTCAAGATCGACGGTCGTGCCCGTGGTATCATCGCCCGTAACCTGATCACCGGTAAGATCGAACGTTTCTCCGCTCACGCCGTAGTGGTTGCAACAGGTGGTTATGTAAATACATTCTTCCTGTCTACCAACGCAATGGCTTCCAACGGTTCTGCTGCATGGCAGTGCTACAAGAAAGGCGCTTACTTCGCTAATCCCTGTATGGTACAGATTCACCCGACTTGTGTACCTGTACACGGCGATTACCAGTCCAAGCTGACATTGATGTCCGAATCACTGCGTAACGACGGTCGTATCTGGGTACCGAAAAAGCTGGAAGATGCAAAAGCATTGCAGGCCGGAACGAAGAAAGGGAAAGATATCCCCGAAGAAGACCGTGACTACTACCTGGAACGCCGCTACCCGGCATTCGGTAACCTGGTTCCGCGTGACGTAGCTTCACGTGCGGCCAAAGAACGTTGTGACGCCGGCTTCGGTGTGAACAACACAGGTCTGGCTGTATTCCTCGACTTCTCCGACGCTATCAACCGCCTGGGTAAAGATGTTGTAAAAGCTAAATATGGTAACTTGTTCGATATGTACGAAGAAATTACCAACGACGATCCATACGAAACTCCGATGATGATCTATCCGGCTCTGCACTACTCGATGGGTGGTCTGTGGGTAGACTACGAATTACAGACTTCCATTCCGGGTCTGTTCGCTATCGGTGAAGCCAATTTCTCTGATCACGGTGCTAACCGTCTGGGTGCATCTGCTTTGATGCAAGGTTTGGCCGATGGTTACTTCGTATTGCCTTATACGATCCAGAACTATCTGTCCGACCAGATCCAGGTTCCGCGCTTCAGCACCGACCTGCCTGAGTTCGCAGCTTCTGAAAAGGCTATCAAAGACCGTATCCAGAAATTGATGAGCATCAAGGGTAAAGAATCCGTCGATTCTATCCATAAGAAACTGGGTCACATCATGTGGGAATACATCGGTATGGCCCGTGATGCCGAAGGTTTGAAAGAGGCTATCCAGAAACTGAAAGACCTGAAGAAGGAATTCTGGACAAATGTACATATCCCGGGACAGGCAGAAGACCTGAACGTGGAATTGGAAAAGGCATTGCGTCTGGCAGACTTTATCGAGATCGGTACACTGATGGCTCACGATGCATTGGATCGTGCTGAGTCTTGTGGTGGTCACTTCCGTACTGAACATCAGACAGAAGAAGGTGAAGCTCTTCGTCATGATGATAAATTTATGTATGTATCTTGCTGGGAATATCAGGGTGAAGACAAAGATCCTGTTATGCTGAAGGAAGATCTGAATTATGAATTCGTAGTACCTCAGACACGTAACTACAAGAAGTAACAATTTTCAAAAATTAGAATCATGGATAAAGATATAAATATCACACTTAAAGTCTGGCGTCAGAAAGGTCCGAAAGAAAAAGGACAGTTCGAAACTTACCAGCTGAAAAACATTAACCAGGGCACATCTTTCCTGGAAATGCTGGATATCCTGAACGAACAACTGATTAACGAAGGTAAAGACCCTGTAGTTTTCGATCACGACTGCCGTGAAGGTATCTGCGGTATGTGTTCATTATATGTAAACGGACACCCGCACGGACCGGCAACCGGTGCTACTACTTGCCAGCTCTATATGCGTCGTTTCAACGATGGCGAAACAATCACGATCGAACCGTGGCGTTCAGCTGGTTTCCCGGTTATCCGCGACTTGATGGTAGACCGTTATGCTTACGATAAAATCATCCAGGCAGGCGGTTTCGTATCTGTGAACACAGGTGGTGTGCCTGATGCAAATGCAATTGCTATCCCTAAGGCTGATGCTGATTTGGCTATGGATGCTGCTGCTTGTATCGGTTGTGGCGCTTGTGCTGCTGCTTGTAAGAACGGTTCGGCTATGCTGTTCGTTTCTGCTAAGGTCAGCCAGTTGGCTCTGTTGCCTCAAGGTAAAGTGGAAGCTGCCCGCCGTGCGAAAGCAATGGTTGCCAAAATGGACGAACTGGGCTTCGGTAACTGTACCAACACCCGCGCTTGCGAAATGGAATGTCCGAAGAACATCTCTGTCAGCAACATCGCCCGTCTGAACCGCGAATTCATTTGCGCGAAATTGAAAGACTAATACATTATATATGTATATAGAAAAAGCCCGTTGTTTATCACAACGGGCTTTCTTTATTTTATGTCCACAAAAAAGCCGCACTCCATATAATAGGATGCGGCCTTTTTGCTGCTTTCCAGTGAAACAATCTCTCGATTCCCTCTCCGCAAAGACTTTTTGTTAACCTTAGATCTAAAATACTATGAAAAAAACTCACTGCAAATATAAACTATATTTATTGTAAATGCAAGAGTCTTTAGTTACAATTTATTGCAAATTTGTCATTTTTCCTTTTAAAATTGACATTGTGCGCGATTTCATACTATTATAATATCAACAAACAGTCTATTCCGACAGAGGAAAGTCTTCCGGGTTCCCCACTCAGATCGAATAGCGTTCAGGGATGGAATCCAAAATACCGAACAGTTCTTCGACCGTCTCCGCCCGCAACATTGCGACGCGCGTCTGCTTGAAATCAGCAATACCTTTAAACAACGGAGTAGCAGCCAGATGGCGGCGGATATGCAGAATGCCCCGCCGTTCATCTAAGCGTTCGACACTTTGTATGACCTGTTTTTTCAATATGTCGAGATACCAGGAAAAAGACTCGGCAGGAAGCAATTCGCCTGTATACAGGAAATGTTTCACCTCCCGGAAAATCCAGGGACGACCGATACTGCCCCGGCCAATCATTACGGCATCCACTCCGTACTGCTCAAAACGTTGTTTACAGATCTCGGCAGAAGTGACATCGCCATTCCCTATAATAGGAATATGCATCCGGGGATTGTTCCTAACATCGCCGATCAGTGTCCAATCCGCCTCACCCGTGTACATCTGCGCCCGTGTACGTCCGTGTATGGAAAGAGCAGCAATACCGCAATCTTGCAACTGCTCGGCCAGATCGACAATAATCTTGTTGTCGGCATCCCATCCGAGACGGGTTTTCACCGTAACGGGAAGTTTGACTGCTTTTACCACTTCACGCGTGATGTCCAGCATCAGCGGAATATTACGGAGCATTCCGGCTCCGGCTCCTTTTCCGGCCACACGTTTCACCGGACAACCGAAATTAATATCGAGAATATCCGGCCGCGCCGCTTCACAAATTTGTGCCGCTTCCACCATTGTCGGGACATCGCGCCCGTAAATCTGGATAGCAACCGGACGTTCTTCATCAGCAACATTCAACTTCTGCTGCGTCTTGTTGACACTGCGGATCAAAGCATCTGCCGAAACAAATTCGGTATATACCATATCCGCACCAAAACGTTTGCACATCAACCGGAAAGAAATATCGGTAACATCTTCCATAGGCGCCAGGAAGACGGGATGTTGACCTAAATCTATTGTTCCTATTTTCATCTTATATCTTAATATACGCATGCAAAGGTACTGATTTTCTGCCAAAAACAGGGGGAAAAGGCTTTCTACTAAAAAGCATAGTAAAATAACTATATAATATAGTTGTATTACTAAATAATATAGTTATATTTGTGCATTCCGCTAATAAGAAACAGATTATGGTCAGATTAACAACAAAAGAAGAAGAGATATTAGGTTACTTCTGGGCAAAAGGCCCGCTGTTCGTTCGGGAATTACTCGACTTGCAGGAAGAACCCAAACCGCATTACAACACCTTGTCGACGATTGTCCGTTCGCTGGAAGAAAAAGGATATATCGGATACAAGGTGTACGGCAATACGCACCAGTATTACGCGCTGGTATCGGAAGACGAATACCGGCGGAACTCGCTGAAACAAGTGATCGGCAAATATTATGACAATTCCTATACGCGTGTCGTCTCTACTTTGATTGAGGAAGAAGCGCTCACAGTAGACGAATTACAGGAGCTGATCCGACAGATCAAGAACAAATAATAAAACCAACGCTTATGGAAGCCTTTCTTCTATACATACTGAAATCCGGCATTTGCCTGGCCGTGTTCTACGTCTGCTTCAAGACGTTGTTCAGCAACGATACCTTTTTCCGGTTCAACCGTTGGATATTGCTGGCGGGAACAGGCGTCTGCATGCTGCTACCGTTTTGCAGGATTACCACCACGCAACCTCTACCGCTCAGCCAACCTGTTAGCCAGTTGGAAACGATTTTCCTGAAAGAAGAGATGAATACAATACCCACTCAGACAGATGAAACAATCACGGTGGCAACCACTCAGACAGATAATTCCACCATTCCCTGGATAAAGTTTATCAGCATCGCTTATCTGGCAGGTTGTTGCGTATGTCTGTCCACGACTGTCCTTTCATTCCGGAAAATGTATCAACTGATGTGGAAAGGGAAGAAGCAGAAAGACGGGAAATATACGTTAGTCCTGATAGCCGATCCCATTTCCCTCTTCAGTTGGGGACGCTACATCTTTCTCTCCGGGGACGACTACCTGAACCATCCGGAAGAAATCCTCACACACGAGAAAATGCATCTCCGTTATAACCATTCGGCCGATCTGCTCTATATGGAAATGATTATTCTTCTGCAATGGTGTAACCCGGCAGTATGGTTGCTCAAAAGGGAACTGCGGGACATACACGAATACCAGGCAGACAAAGGCGTACTCAATCAAGGCATCGATGCAACAAAATATCAACTGTTACTCGTGAAAAAAGCTGTCGGCTCCAGCCTCTACACTCTTGCCAACAGCTTTAACCACAGTAAAATTAAAAAGCGTATTACTATGATGTTAAAAAAGAAATCGAACAATTGGGCCCGGTTGAAGCTCGCGCTCCTGGTCCCGGCAGGCCTTGCGGCCTTAAGTGCATTCGCCCGTACGGAAACGGTAGTGACGCCTGTTCAAACTCCTGCTCCGGCAGTCATAGAACAGGTTAACGAAGAGCCCTTGCCTACAGCAAGCAAAAGTACGAATTTACAGAAAGATATCCAAGATGATTACAATGTCTATCTGTCTTTTACCAAGAATAATAATGAGGGAAAGGAATTGATAGACGGCATATCCATCTATGGTGTCGGGGAACAAAAAGCATTGGAGATTGCAGAGAAAGCTATAAAAAACGGAAGGTTCGCCGCTGCAACCAAAGTAATTATCTGTCCGCATACTCCCAAAGTGCCTATGAGCTACTTAGAGAAAATGAAGGATTTATTCGACAGGAACAATATTAAATGTAATATTACGAAAGCACAAGGATATGATGACAACGGGAATGCGCTGCCAACCCCACCACCACCACCTCCTGCACCGGATGCAGATGTCACCCTAAGTTACAAAAGCGGAAAGAAAGCGGAAGGAATAATCGTTTACAAACGTTACCTCGAGACAGGTGAAAAAATAAACGAACGAATGGATAAAATCTATTCCGACGATATTTCAACTGTCACCATCACCACCTATAAATGGACTCCGGACGGAGTGCTTGAGGGGGTTGAAAAATTCCTGAAAGACAGAATCAAACTGGATGGCGTGAAATATGTGATACAGAAGAAATAATAAATCCTTATTCTTGAGGAATGTATTATCTTTACCCCTTCAAAACAAGGAATACGATGATACATAAAATAGGACTGGTCATTTTCGCCTGTCTGCTCGCGGCCTGTACGCCAACCGGCCGGGAAGATATTGCAACTACCGGGACACTTCTCCGGCAAGCGGCCTTCTACAAGGAACAGCTGCAATATCTTCCGGCATTGGAAACCTACCGGCAAGCGATCAGGCAGGCGGAAAAAGAAAAGGACAGCACAGCCCTTTCCCTCGCCTATCTGGAAACAGGAAAGATTTACCGAAACCAGTCCTTCAAACCAAAAGCGCTTCAAAGCGAAAAGACGGCATTGGCTTATGCCGAAGGAAGAGCCTGCGACTCCCTGCGGATAGCTCTTTACCGGGAGATAGCCGATATTTACGCTTTATCCGGACAAACAGACAGCGCCTTTCACTACTACCAAAAAGCCGGTTGCCGGATCAGGCAGGCCCAGATATTACGGCAAACAGGAAAACAGAAAGAGGCGGAAACTATTCTGAAAACTGAGCTGGAACAAACACGTTCCCAAGAAGAGAAAGCGGAACTCTATCTGGCCCTCGCCGACCTGCAGATCAGCCGGGGACAACTGAAGGAAGCGGAAAAGAATTTAAGCCGGCTTCCCCCTTCACATCCGCATCTCTATGCAGCCTTGTCACGGGTTGCCCAAAGTCGTGGAGACAGCCTGCAAGCGGACTTTTATCATAAAAGCTATCTGCATTATCAGGATGCCCTGCGTAAAGAAATGGAACAAAACCAAGTCACCCAACTGCTCCGCACCTCGGAACAGAAAGAATGGGAAGCGCGTTTATCCGACTCGCAAAAGACACAACAGGGGCAGATGTACGTCTGGATCGCCCTCTTGGTGTCTTGCGGAACGGGAGCCTGGGGCTATTCCCGCTACCGGCTGAAAAGGACGGCTGATAGTTTGTCCGAAACAGATTTCCTCTCTTCCGAGATTTATCTCCGTTTCCACAGAAAAGAAGAATGGAAACCGACACCTAAGGATTGGGAAGAATTGCTGCAAGCCTTCAACCGGGTCTATCCGGAGTTTCGCGAACGGCTGAAAAGAAAGATTCCGAAGCTAAGCGAACAGGAATGGCGGATGTGTTGTCTGATCAAAATGGAAGTTCCGCCCTCTACAGCCGCCATGTTGCTCTGTTGCACCAACCAGGCCATTTCGATGCGACGCGTCCGCCTGTATCAGAAAACGACAGGTGAAAAGGGAACGCCGGAACAATGCGACGCCTTTATTCGTGATTTTTAAGCAGATGTGAACTGATGTGAAACCGCCAGTAAAACCGTTACTCCTACTTTTGCCCGAAAAAAGCGTATGAAAAAGATGTTGTTTTGGCTGATAGCCGTTGTTGCTTTGACCGGATGCGGATCGAAAAATTCCGTCGATAAATTGCCGGTACTCGATCTGACGACCCCTAATTTTGCATCAGACCGGGTGGAGATTTCGGACGAGATAAAATCAATCGAATATGTTCCGTTGGAACTGACAGACGAATCCCTGATCGCCGAGATACTGGATTTGGCTGTTTCCGATGATTATGTCTTTATCTATTCCACCCGCCAGGACGGTATTTTGCAGTTCGACCGCAAAGGACACTTTGTCCGCAGCGTCGCAAAAACCGGAAACGGACCGGGAGAAACGGCGCAGATCGTCTCGCTCTCGGTCGACGACGAGAACCGGTTGCTGTGCGTCAGCGAATTTTTTTCCACCTCTTTCTACTCCTTTGACGGCGAGTTTATTAAAAAGGTAAATACACTGCGCCCCTATCTCTGGCAATATTGCATCGGTCCCAACACGATGGCCGAAATGGGCCGCGAAAGCATCCCCATGGACACGCCGGGAATATTCAGTCTCGGCGTTTTCAACCTGGCGACAGACGATACGGTTGCGATCCGCCAGACTGTCGGAAACATGGATCTATTGCCATTAAAAGAAACTTTGCTGGGAGAGTGGAGCTTTAACGGAGGCACAAGCGGCATGCTTTGTTATTCTGCCGGCATCGATACGGTCTGGAACTTGGGAATGGACGGCATTCATCCTGCCTTCCGCATCGATTTCGGCTTTTCCGCCGACGAACAGAAGATGGTACGTTCCGAACCAGGCGCGATCGTAGACGGGAAATACTGGATCTCCCGCTTTTTCGAGACTCCGCGCCGCTACATTGTCAAATGTTTCGAAGCCGACAACCAGTCACGATTCCATCTATTCAGTCTGGATAAGGAAACCGGAGCGGTATGCCACGAAAAATCTTCAATCGATGCCATGGAACTGTTTAAATATAACCGGATTCTGACGGGTATCGGCATCCATAACGAGACAGACGGCGGCCTTCCTGTCTGCCCATACTATTCCTATCCGGGTAAAAAACTGATGGTACAACTCAACACCGCCGTAGAGATCGAATACCTGAAAGAGAAATATCCGGAGCTGAAGCAACACCCGGTTCTGCAAAAGATAACCGAAGACTCGAATCCTCTCGTCACAATTTACCATTTACGCTGATCCGCGTTACCAGCCCTGGGCATCCGCCAAAAGTTTCATGCCCATGGAACAACTGTTTCATGCAGGTGAAACTAAAGTTTCATGCCGATGGAACCGGAGACAGATGCAGATGTATTTCTTCTCGGATATTATTCCTACCTTTGCAAGAGTAATCTGTAAATGTATAATAACTTGAACGAGAAAGATTTTGAAATAATGGCGCCCGTCGGTTCGTACGAATCGCTGATGGCGGCTATCCAGGGAGGAGCCGACTCCATTTACTTCGGTATCGAAGGGCTGAACATGCGTTCGCGCTCTTCCAATAACTTTACAACAGACGATTTGCGTAAGATCGTAGCCATTTGCCGCGAGCACGGCATCAAAAGCTACCTGACTGTAAACACGGTGATCTACGGGGAAGACTTGCCGTTGATGCGCGAGATCATCGATGCAGCCAAAGCCGCAGAGGTTTCCGCCATCATCGCAGCCGATGTGGCCGCCATGAATTATGCCGACAGCATCGGACAGGAAGTGCACCTTTCCACGCAACTCAATATCTCGAACGCAGAAGCCCTGAAATTCTATGCCCGCTTTGCCGACGTGGTCGTGCTGGCACGCGAGCTGAACCTGAAACAGGTGCACGAAATATACCGCCAGATCGTCGAACAACAGATCAAAGGCCCGAAAGGAGAACTGATCCGTATCGAGATGTTCGCCCACGGCGCCCTCTGTATGGCCGTCTCCGGCAAATGCTACCTGAGCCTGCACGAGATGAACGCTTCCGCTAACCGGGGAGCCTGCATGCAGATTTGCCGCCGCGCCTATACGGTAAAAGATAAAGACAGCAACATCGAACTGGATATCGAAAACCAGTATATCATGTCGCCCAAAGACCTGAAAACAATCCATTTTATGAATAAGATGATGGATGCGGGCGTGCGGGTGTTCAAGATAGAAGGGCGTGCACGCGGACCGGAATATGTACGCCTCGTGACGGAATGCTATAAGGAAGCCGTACGCGCTTACTGCAACGGCACTTTCACAGAAGAAAAGGTGGCCACTTGGGACGAACGCCTCAGCAGCGTGTTCAACCGGGGTTTCTGGGACGGCTATTACCTGGGACAACGCTTAGGCGAATGGAGCAGCAAATACGGTTCCGGCTCGACCAAGAAGAAAGTTTATGTCGCCAAAGGAATCAAATACTTCGACAAGATCGGTGTGGCCGAATTTGAAATGGAGTCCGGCACCCTGAAAGCAGGCGATGAAATCCTGATTACCGGACCGACTACAGGCGCTGTTATGCAGACGATAGACGAGATCCGTGTAGAGCTCAAACCGGTAGAACAAACCGTCAAGGGAGAACGTTTCTCCTTCAAGGTAAACGAGAAGATCCGCCCGTCCGACCGGCTATATAAAATGGAAAAAGTTCAACTCGAAAAAACGTTTGAATAATGAAAGAATATCTCTTTAAACTGACAGACAAAGTCCGCGACTACGAATGCGACTTGCAGGGAGTTGTCAACAACTCCAACTACCAGCATTATATGGAGCATACCCGTCATGAATTTCTGGAATCGCTCGGCGAGAACTTTGGAAAGATGCATGAGAAAGGAGTGGACGGATTCGTTTCGCGGGTAGAAATCCAGTATAAAACTTCCCTGAAAAGCGGCGACAGCTACATCTCCTGCCTCAACGTATATAAGAAAGGTGTCAAACTTGTTTTCGAACAGGACATTTACCGGGCTTCCGACAATGCGTTGGCAACAAAAGGGATCGTAGAGTCGGTAATCGTGGAAAACGGGAAACTGACACGCGGCGAATATTTCGACGAAATGCTAAAAAGAATAGAACATACATGACAGAAAAACAGATTTACCAAATCGGCCTTACTATGATCAACGGCGTGGGAGACATCCTGGCGCGCCATCTCCTGCAAACATTGGGAGAAGCAGAGGCCGTGTTCGCTGAAAAGCAACAGTTGTTGGAGAGAATCCCGGGTATCGGCAGCGTCCTGGCTGCCGAAATCAAACGCCCGGAAGTGCTGCAACGGGCGGAAAAAGAGGCGGTCTTTATCGAAAAGAACCATATTTCCTGCTACTTCCTGGCCGATGCGAACTATCCGGCTCGCCTCAGGGAATGTCCGGACGCTCCTGTCCTCTTCTATTTTAAAGGAAATGCCAATCTGGATGCAACGCGAATCATCAGCATTGTCGGAACGCGCAATGCCACCGGATACGGCAGGGAACTCACCGAATCGCTTCTGAAAGACCTCTCCCAAATTATCCCCGATTTATTAATCGTCAGCGGATTGGCCTACGGCATCGATATCTGTGCCCACCGGAGCGCCCTTCGAAACCAATTGCCGACCGTCGGCGTGTTGGCACACGGCCTGGATCGTATTTATCCGCAGACCCACCGTTCTACGGCTATCGAAATGCTGGAATGCGGAGGCCTGTTGACCGATTTCCCCAGCGGAACGGAGCCGGATCGTCCTAATTTCCTTCGCCGGAACCGGATTGTAGCCGGTATGTCTGATTGTACGATTGTCGTCGAATCGGCCGAAAAAGGCGGTTCCTTAGTGACGGCAGATATCGCCTTCTCGTACGGCCGGGACGTTTACAGCTTCCCGGGACGCGTCGGCGACAGCCATTCCAAAGGCTGCAACAACCTGATCCGGCAGAACAAAGCCGGACTGATTACTTCAGCCGCCGACCTGATCTCCGCTCTTTGCTGGGACGTGCAAGAACCGGTAACACCCGTACAAACGGAACTGTTCTTTTCCGATCAGGAGCCATTGGCCAAACAAAACCCAATTCTGAGAATCATGCAGAAAGAAAAGGAGATGCATATCAACCAGCTTGCCCTGGCATTGGATATGCCAGTCTATCAACTCACGACGCTGCTGTTCGAACTGGAAATAAACGGAAAGATAAAAACGCTGCCGGGGAACATCTACAAACTGCCCTGACCGAGCGCTATTTTCATTAGGCAGAAAAGGTACGAAACCTCTATAAACAATTAAAGGCTGTCTCACGACAACCCCTAACCAACTTTGTTAACCTTAAATCTAATACTATTATGAAAAAACCACATTGCAAAGATACACCTGTTTTGACCATTTGTCAAGCATTTTACCGCTAATACTTGTTAAATTCAGGCCAGCTTATAGCAAAAAGATTCTAAACGCCCCTAAAGAGTCTTCAAAACCACTCTATTTTGTTAAATCCAGCCCTTGAAACAGGTACGGATAATCCGTTTCGATCACATCCGGATGCGTCCCGATCTCCGTTTTATAACCGGCAATCTTTTCCGCCTCCGTCTTCATCCGGTCATGCGTCGGAGCAACTGAAATCATGCACATCACGCCATTACGATGCAGGGCATCATACAACGCCTGTTCTTCCAGTTTCATCTTCGGGCCGACATACGCCATCACTTGCATCCAGGGAATGCCTGCTTTTTCGTATTTTCCGAACTCCTCCATATTCTTGCACCAACAAGAGAACATCGCTTCAGGCTCCCGGTCCAGGTAGTAACGGGCCTGTTCGGCATTATGAACCGTGTACATAACATTCACCGGATTCTCTTTCTCGATAAAATCAGCCATTATATCCAGCAGGACATCTTTGATATCCAGGTTCAGGATTGTTTTGCCCTTGCTCCATTCAATACATTCTTTCAAGGTAGGAATCTTGAAAGCGGTCACATTCCCGTTCCGGTCCACCAGATTGAACTGCTGCAATTCCGCATAGGTATAATCCGACACTTTCCCCTTTCCGGTCGTTGTCCGGTCTATGGTTTCGTCGTGCATCAGGACGATCACTCCATCTTTCGTCAAACGCGGGTCTATCTCAAAGAAAGACTCCATATAAGACAAAGTCTTTTCAAAAGACTCGATGCAGTTCTCCGGATAGCCATCCAACATCCCGCCACGATGCCCGCTGATCACAATCGGACGATCCGGTGCATATCGGAAATAAGCATGCAAATCCCGGCTGTCTTTTACCGGAATATAATGAGGATTTTGTTTTGCATCCGAAGCCGACAGATTCCCGGCAGGCAGGAAAAGTCCGACAAGAAACACAAGAATTAAAGGAATAGCTTTCATGATCTTTATATTTACAGATATTCTATCTCGATTACAAGGCCTAAAAATAAAACTTTTCTGCCAGCATCGTACTATAAAAAGTACTACAAAAACATGAATATTTGATTAGAGACGGAAGTGGGGGATATATAAAAAAATTAAGGATTGTCATCCCGACAACCCCTAACCAACTTTGTTAACCTTAAATCTAATACTATTATGAAAAAACCACATTGCAAAGATACGCCCGTAAAGCCCATTTGTCAAGACTTTTACGGACAATATATGTTAAGCCCTAACAAACATTTTGCCAAAAATTGTTAGCCAGTCTAAAACTATACAGAATACATGCAAATTCTGCTAAATTTAACAATTAAACTATCTTTTCCCCCAGAAATATCTTCCTTATCAGCTCTCCACAATTCTACGCATTCCGAACACTCCCCATATACATCTTTGCAATCCCATTACATATTAGTTCAGTTTAATAACTAAAAAACTGTGAATCATAATAGTAGGCTTCGTAGGGGCAGTTCGCGAACTGCCCAGATAGCGACGATGGACATATTTGTTGACATGAATGGCGGTTCGCGAACCGCCCCTACGAGGTCTGTCTATTTCAATACTGCAAAATAATGAGCTCTTCCGTTTTTCTATATCATAGTAGTGGTTAGGGTAAATCATAGTTATGAGATGCTAAAACCATACTGATGGTTAATATAAGGTCGGCCTTATGTCATAGATCCATATTTTCAGTTTTGGAAGGTTCCTGCAAGTACAATAACCCCTTTTTCGGCCGTTTTTCTATTTCGTCCGAAATCTTGATCCATTTTGAATTGACTCTTTTCACGCTTTTCATCTTCTTTACTGACGACAGCTGGAGT
>OGZX01000544.1_pt1 | contig 44580 bp, 34 predicted proteins | sample 1576881 | NCBI WGS metagenome assembly OGZX01 (sample SAMEA3541542, study PRJEB24748) | human gut metagenome | biome: human gut; feature: human-associated habitat; material: faeces | place: China | collected 2012 | reverse complement strand
CCTGGGTTGTGCAACAGGCCACCCGTCGTTCGTGATGAGTAACTCATTCACCAACCAGGTATTAGCCCAGATCGATTTGTGGACAATGCCTTACGAAATAGGTGTTTACCGCCTGCCGAAACGCCTGGACGAAGAAGTTGCCCGCCTGCACCTCGAACGCATCGGTGTGAAACTGTCTACATTAAGCCCTAAACAAGCCGACTATATCGGAGTTCCGGTAGAAGGTCCGTACAAGGCAGACCATTACAGATATTGATCAGACTCTTTTATAAACGTTGTTTTTGCAGTTCTTCTAAGATCCTTATAATAAGACTGCAAAAACAACGTTTTCAGTATTACATGGTATTTCCATGCAATAAATAAGATTCAATTACCTATATGTTATACCGAAGTAAAGCACCTTTCAGACTGGGAATTGCCGGAGGAGGAACAGACGTATCTCCTTACTCAAACCTCTATGGCGGTGCCATCCTCAACGTTACCGTCAACCTGTACGCCCATGCGACCATTCGTCCGCTCAATAATGGGAAGATACGGCTCGTCCACATCAACGAAAACATTACGGAAGAGTTTGACGCAGTAAGCCAGCTGCCGCTGGAAGGCCGTTTGTTATTGCAACGGGGTATCTACAACTCGATCGTTGCCCGATATAACAACGGGAAACCGCTTTCCTTCGAACTGATCACCCAGATGGATGTACCTTCCGGTTCCGGGCTAGGCACCTCCTCCACCCTTGTTGTCGCTATCCTCGGAGCATTTACCGAATGGCTGCGACTGCCGCTGGGTAAATATGACATCGCTCATTACGCCTACGAAATCGAACGCATCGACCTGAATATGGCTGGAGGCAAACAGGACCAGTATGCAGCGACCTTCGGAGGTGTTAATTTTATGGAGTTCCTGGAAGACGACAAAGTCATTGTCAACCCGCTCCGCATCAGCGACGATATCCTGCAGGAATGGGCGATGAACACGGTTCTTTTCTATACCGAACAGCAACGTTGTTCCGGCAAGATCATCGAAGAACAGGCCGAGAACGTCAAAAACAACAAAAACGATTCGCTGGAAGCGATGCATAATGTAAAACATGAAGCCTTCCGCATGAAGAACTGTCTGTTAAGGGATGAACTGATCGAACTGGGAAAAGCCCTCAACACGAGCTGGACCAATAAAAAGAAAATGGCCCGTAACATCTCGAATGAATTTATAGATCATATATACGAAACCGCCCTGTCTAACGGTGCGTTAGGTGGGAAAATCTCAGGTGCCGGAGGAGGAGGATTTATGTTCTTCTATTGTCCCGGAAATAGCTGCTACAAAGTATCCGAAGCATTAAGCAAGATGAATATCGGACACATACAACAATTTGAATTTTGTAAGAAAGGACTCAACACATGGACAGTAAAGGAATAATCAGAAAACGTTTGGAGCAACATTACGACGTTATCGGCCAAATCCTGGCGGATGAGAAGTTGCAGGATATGATTGCGCAAATTACGGAGACCATTGTTACCTGCTTCAAATATGGAGGTAGGGTTTACTTTTGTGGGAACGGAGGAAGCGCCGCCGATGCACAGCACCTGGCCGCCGAGTTCTCCGGTAAGTTCTATCTTGAGCGGGATATCTTGCCGTCCGAGGCTTTACACTGTAACTCTTCATATATCACAGCTGTTTCCAACGATCTCAGTTTCGACATCATCTATGCGCGGCTGATTTCGGGTATAGGCAAAGCCGGCGATGTATTGATCGGCCTATCCACCTCGGGCAATTCCACCAATATCGTGAATGCATTCAAGGTCTGCCACGAGAAAGCGATCACCACTGTAGCCTTCACAGGAGCTGACGGAGGCCGCATGCGTGAACTGTCTAAGCTTCTGGTCAATGTTCCTTCCACCGATACACCACGTATCCAGGAGGCTCATATCACAATCGGACATATCATTTGTGAACTGGTAGAAGAAGAGATATTCGGTAAAAAGTAAAATATGGAGTGTATCATACTGGCAGGTGGAATGGGAACCCGGCTACAAAGTGTAGTATCGGACGTTCCTAAATGTATGGCACCAGTTGCCGGACATCCTTTCCTGTATTACCTACTCACTGCATTGACTAAGGCCGGATTCAAGCATATTATCCTTGCCTTAGGATACAAACATGAAATTATCGAGGAATGGATCGGGGCAAACCCCTTTCCGGTCAAAATATCTACTGTAATCGAAGATACTCCGCTGGGTACAGGCGGAGCCGTGAAACTGGCCTTATCGAAAGCGACAACAGATGAAGTGTTTATTTTAAACGGAGATACTTTCTTCGGCGTCAACTATCCGGAAATGCAAGACCTGCATAAACAAACGCACGCTAGTGCAACGGTCGCCCTGAAAAAGATGAAGAAGTTTGACAGATATGGCGTTGTCGATATAGAACCGCAGGCCAACCGTATCCTATGCTTTAACGAAAAACAATATTGTGAATCCGGGCTTATCAACGGAGGAATCTATCTGATCAACCGCCATGAGTTAAAGAATTTCCCTGATAAATTCTCATTGGAGAAGGATTTCTTTGAAACGGCAGTCCATACCTCTACCCTTTCCGGATATATATCGGAAGGTTACTTTATAGACATCGGTATCCCCGAAGATTACGAACGTGCCCAAACAGACTTTAAAGATGAAAAGTACAAAGCCATATAGCACGTTATTCCTGGATCGCGACGGCGTTATCAACAAACAACGCCCGCATGATTATGTCAAATCACCGGACGAGTTTATATTTATCGAAGGAACATTGGAAGCACTCAGGCTCCTCTCACCACTGTTCGATCATATTGTGATCGTCACCAACCAGCGTGGTGTCGGTAAAGGCGTTATGGGCATGGATGCATTAGAAGAGATACACGCATCTATGTTGGCTACGATAGCCCTTCACGGAGGAAGAATTGATAATATATATGTTTGTACGGCCACCAGCGATTCCCATAAAAGCCGGAAACCGAATATCGGTATGGCCCTTCAGGCGAAGCAGGATTTTCCGGATATCGATTTCTCCCGTAGCTTTATGGCAGGCGATAGTATCAGCGATATGCTCTTTGCAAAGAATGCCGGAATTACAGGCGTTTTTATCGGAAATAAATATGGCCCGGGAGAGATTTCAAAAACACTCTACCAGGCCCATTATACTGATCTATTAAGTTTTGCTCAGGCTTTTTTCTTGTAATGCTTCTTCAACTCTGCCTCCACATCTACCTTTTGTTTAAGGATGACCTTACGAACAAAGGCATAAATAAAACCATTACCATAACCTCCTAACTGGATAAAACTGGTCACGATAGAAAGCAAGGCAATGGATAAACTCTTATTTACCCATAATGATTCCAGGAATAAGGCCAGAATATAGATGCCTAAAGGTAATAATGCCCAAGGACAAATAAACGAAGAAATCAACAGAAACAATACTCCCAAGACAAATACAGCAGGGAGCAAGTGAACCAACTTCAATGATTCCGGATGCATCAGATATAAATCCACACGGGCCATTCCAAACACATAAACCTGTTTATAAAAGGATTTCAGACTCACACGGCGTTTATGATAAACATAGGCATCCGGAAATAACTCCACGGAAAATCCGGCCTTCCGGATACGTGTACTTAAATCTATATCTTCTCCGAACATATCCTTGAATCCGCCAACCTTGAGATAAGCCTCCCGGGAAAATCCCATATTAAATGTTCTCGGAACGAACTTCTCCAATCCTTTTTTACTACCACGTATCCCACCAGTAGTAAGGAAAGAGGTCATCGAATAACTGATTGCTTTCTGCATCAAAGAAAAAGAGGAATGCGCCCTGTCAGGTCCTCCGAAACAATCGGCATTTGTTTCTTTCAAATAGTCCGTCACTTTCTGGAAATAATCTTCCGGAATAATACAATCCGAGTCGAAAAAGACCAGATATTTCCCTTCAGCACGCTCCATCCCGTAATTACGGGTTAAGCTTCTTCCTGAGTTGGGTTTAAAGAAATAACGTACATTCAACCGATCGGCATACTCCTTGACTACTTCATCACACCGGATAGCAGAGCCATCTTCTATGATCAAGACTTCAAAATCCTTGAATGTTTGCAACACCAGGCTGTCCAACAATTCGCGAACTTCAACGGGACGGTTATATACGGGAATTATGATCGAGTAAGTTATCATTTATCTTTTATATCTGTAGTATTACGACTCTGCTGCCAGTACTTCCATCCAGACCAGCCAACTGCTGCTATTAACAGCAATAAAATTAAGAAAGAGCTGTAAGACGATACATAAGCTGCCGTTACATAAGCTTCAGGACGAAACTCGAAAACAATTGTATGTTCTCCCGCCGGCACCAACATTCCACGTAATATCCAGTCTGCACGGAAATGAGGGGCTTCTTTTCCATCAATCGTAGCTTTCCAACCCGGTTGATAGTATATCTCTGAAAAAACAGCCAATTGTTCAGAATCAGCCTTAGTTTTATAAGTCAGACGATTAGGACGGTATTTCTCAAGCACGATCGTTGCCGTAGAGTCCCGATGGGGAGTAAAACCTTCCAAATCTTTAGCGAAGCGTTTATCTACAACTGCTGTTTCCAACGGATTGATCACATTTAAAGCTTCTATCTCCGCATCTGCATTATCTACAATCTCCACCTTATTTACAAACCAAGCATTACCAAAAGCATACGGATTACGGATCGGAGCCTGATCTGGATTATAGATAATATAACGCATATTCAACATATTCAGCGAAGGTGATGCAGCCAGAACCGACATGATATCCTCTACCGATTGCGCTTTCTGCAATGCTCCGATAATATTCCTGTACTCGCCATCCAAACGATGATCGATCAACTCCTGATATCTACGCAATTTAACAGCATGATACCCTCCAATAGAATGATGGAAATAAGAGACATTTGTGTCCTGCCAGGGATTATTCAAACCAAATACACGGAATGATTCGTCCGTATCTTTGAAGATCTCTTTATCCGCAACACTTTCTTTATATGATTCCTGTGCCGTTTCTTTCACATAATTGCTATCATTCAAATAGCGACGATCCACAGTCCACAGATCAACCAGGATTAACAGAGCAATACCTGCACTCACAAACAGAGCTGTCGCCTGCTTATTCTTCGATTTCCAGTACCACACAAGCAGTCCGGCACCTAAAAGAATAAAGATCAAAGAACGTAACGCATCAGCAGAAGCCAATGAAGCACGGTCCATCAATAACGCAGTATAATACCATTCCGGAACCTGATTCTGGAATTGAGCATCGTATGCCGAATGAAAATTCAATAACAATGACGGAATCAGACACAGTATTAAACAAAGGCCACCAGTTATTCCCAGGGACCAAAGAAAGCTCTTTTTCAAACGTGCTTCCTCAACCTTTGCCGCAAAGATTTCTTTCAATCCCCAGATAGCGACAAGTGGGAACACCAGCCCGGGTATTACCAACGCCATTTCCACTGTGCGGAACTTATTGTATAATGGTAAATAATGGAACATGATATCATTAAATGCATCGAAGTTCCTTCCCAAAGCCAGAAAGGTCAAAAAGATGGAACCCGCCAACAACCACCATTTCATTGGGCTACGAATCACAAACATCCCCAACACAAACAAGAAACAAACCAACGCTCCAAAATAAACCGGACCGGATGTAAATGGCTTATCTCCCCAATAAGTATAAGTCTGTATTTCCTTCCCTACTTGTGCACCGTTCTTTTTAAGCTCTTTGTACAATTCAGAAGAGCTATCTAAGGTTCCTCCCGATCCGCCGCCATATACGTCGGGCACCAAAACAGTAAGCAATTCTTTCCAGCCATAACTCCACTGGAAGGCATAATCTTTATCCAGACCGGTAGAAGCCTTCTCCACTTTTCCCGTTTCATCTGCTTTAGGAGTCAATTCAGATGCGCCACGAATAGAGTGCTGACCTAAATCCCAGTTTGAGTACATATGTTTTGCATTAGGCAACACAGCCAGAACAACACAGCCAGCCATGATCAATGAACATTTCAGCCATTCACCATACGCCTTTTGCTTAAACATCTTTATTGCATATCCCAGATAAATGAATAAACAAAGTAGTACTAAATAATAAGTAATCTGAATATGTCCATTATATAAAGAAAACGCAACACCTAGAAGGAACAGCACGGCTCCCCATAGCCATTTACGCTTGAATAACAGGAACATTCCAGCTAAAGTAACAGGCATATATCCAATAACATAGGCTTTTACTATATGTCCCGCTTCAATAATAATAATATTATAAGAAGCAAAGGCAAATGCGATAGCCCCAGCAATTGCCAGCCACCAGTTTACCCCCATGATGCACATCAAAAGATAAAAACAAACCAAGCCAACAAAAACCATGGCAGCATCTCCATACCCTACTTTTTTCAACCAACCATCTATAATACTATAAGAGGGCAATTCCGGTGCTGGATTACCATATCCAGCACCATAGGGCATACCCGAGAACATAGCATCCGACCAAACGCTAAATTCTCCGGGCTCGGCAGTCTTTGCATATTTCTCAACATGACTACCTCCCATACCCGTTGCTTTTATATTATCTCCCTGCATGATAACCTTGCCATCAAATACAGCTGGAGAAAAATAAACCATTACTAACCCTAAAAATAAGATCAGGGCAGCAACATGCTTACCCACATTTTTTACAACACTATGCATATATGTAATCTATAATATATTATTTATACTCTTCCTTTGAACCATTTAGCCGTATAAAAACGTATAGCAAACCAGAGATGGAATAATGACGTCGACACTACTCCGTAATACTGACACATAATATCGTACCTCTCTTTTAAAGAGGCTTTCCGTTGGGTTGTACTTACGCCTCCATCCAGAAAGTTAGCAAGATTCATTCGTGTATTATATATCTTATGTGCACTTTTCATACATCGGATACACCATTCGAAGTCAGCCGAATAACGATATTTTAAATCATATAACGGAGCAATAGTACGTTTTGTTATAAATGACTGGTGACAAACTAACATCCCCATCCTGAAACTTTTCCATGTAAGTTTTTTAGGAGCCTTCAATCTTCGCCTTCCCAATGATTTGCCATCTTCATCAACAATAATTGTTTCACCATATATTATATCTGGTAAAACTTTCTTCTTTTGGATTAAAGTCACAACACTTTGTACAGTATCAGAAGTATACAAAGAATCTCCGGCATTAATGAACCACACATAATCACCTGTAGCCTTTTGGAGCCCTTTGTTCATAGCATCATATATACCTTTATCCGGTTCACTGACCCAATAAGAGAGTCCGGAGGCATATTGTTTGATAATGTCTACAGTACTATCGGTCGACCCTCCATCAATAATAATATATTCAATATTCGGATACGACTGGCTCAACACATTCAAAATGGTCGACTCCACCCAACGGGAAGCGTTATATGTAATTGTTATGATTGAAAAAACTGGTTGTTGCATGCCTACTAACTTAAGTATAAAAAAACAGAATATTAAAAACCAACCATGGTTAACAGTCGTTCTGCTACTTTTTTCGGAGCATAATTTTCTAAAACAAATTCCCGCCCATTTGCTGCTATTTCTCCTAACAAAGATGATTCTTTGGGCCTTTCCGAATCTCTGGCAAGTAGAGTCTTTAATTTATTAATATTCTTAATATCTATACCAATGTAATGTTTATCATTCTCAGGCATTACAGGCAAAACACATCCATATTTTTCCAAATCAATATGAATAACACAACAAGCTGCGGCCCAAGCCTCCCATAACCTCCAAGAGTCCCATTGACGAACTCTATCCCATTCATAAACATGAAAAATATCATTTATTTCACGCACTATCTTAGCTGTATATTTATTATGATTTCCTATCGGAATAGCAAAAACTCCACCATAACATGCACACACAGAACTCATAGATAACTTCTTATAATATTGGGGATAATGTCTTGCACCTGTTTGTTTCCAAAACAAGAGGTCATCCCCGCCCAAATCCTTCGATGAAAATGCATCATAATCAGTATTCCAATACATATATTTTGAAAAAATTGGCTGAATAAGATCATTTACATAATCACGCAATTGATGTTTGGCCCTAAAATTCACAAGTATCTGATTCTCTCTCTCACTATAAATTAATGGAGATACAGCATTTAAAACTCTATTACACAAACCAAATTGCCAAGGATAAAAATTTATCGGATAATTGTACTTTTCATTATAGTGGCATTTTATTACATAATCACATGAACGAGCTCCTTTATTAAAGCCCGGAGTTCTAACCCCATCACTTTCATCAATAAAAACAGTTATAAAATTTCTTGGGGATTTGTTCAAATTTAAGAGAATATTGTCTGCATTCGGATTTTTATAAAATTCATTATGTACAAAAATAATATCAGCTTCCTGCATTTTAAAACTATTACTATGCTTTATAAGATAATCTAGGCTTACACCTTTCAAGCAATTATCAAAGTCTGCATAACAGCAAACTCCCAGTTCTTCAAATCCTTCTGCTAAACAGATAAATGGATAAAAAGTTTGTTCTCCTTTTAAAGGATTTCCAAAATAAAAAAAAACATTCATCAAGTAAGTACTATTACATCAAAATTCACCTAATTCTCTCATAGACATCACAGGTACCCCTAACCATCTTATTTAAAGAAAATAAATCCAATCTATTTTTCCCCTGAATTCTTAGTTGCTGAACATATTCTTTATTAGTTAACAGTTTATTTACTGCATCCAATATAGAATCACTATTTAAAGGATCAAAATAACATGCCGCATTACCTGCTATCTCTGGAAAACAACTAGAATTACTTAGGCATACAGGACATCCATTCTTAAATGCTTCTAAGATAGGTATACCAAATCCCTCATATAAAGATGGATACACAAAAAACAATGCATATTTATAAAGTGATGCTAACTGTTTTTCTGATGCACTTAAGTGAAATAATTGATTAGAAATTTTCCATTTGTTAAAGAGAGCAATCTCTTTTGAAGCAAAAAATTGTCCTGTACAAACAATTTTCAAATCAGGTTCATTTAATAGTAATGGTATAATGGCCTCAATGAAACCATAAAAATTTTTATATCCCTTACGCTCACCCACATACAAAATATAATTATTGAAGAGAGGCTCTTCTAAACTATCAGATTGAGAATATCCATGATAAACTACAGATATTTTTTCTGGATGAATACCAAATAAATCAATTAAATCTTTTTTGGTATTTTCGCTTACCGAAATTATATGAGCTGCATTCTTACACAATAAGAACTTTTGCTCCGATGTATTATCATATGGTTTAAAATACTTCGGATATTTTTCATGAATCATATCATGGATCGTTAATACAAAAGGTCTCTTTATCTTTTTAAGAAAATAGGTATCATAATAAGTTGGATGAAACAAATCATAAGTATTTGAACCAATGACCCTCTTTGACAAAGAGTTATTGAAAAAATAATAAATACGTCTTTTTACTCTAAATGAAGATATACAAGGAATTTTTTTACATCCAGAAAATAATTCATTCGACAAATATTGATTTTCTGAAAACAGAATTGGCAATTCATATTCATATCCTTCAGGCAAATTAGTCATTAAATCACAAAAATATCGAGTTACTCCACCAAATTTTTGAAAAGAAAACATTTGATGATCATATAATATCCTCATATTCAAAATATTAATATTACAAATTCTTTTTTAGCAAATATCTTATTAAACGTTTATAAGAAAAAAAGTTTTTCCATACAGTCGTCTTATCTATTAATTTATTAGAAAGAATATACTTAGGGTGACTTAGGGGAAATTGTATTTGCTCTGATAAAATATAACTTTTTTTATTTTTTTTAGTTGTATGCGTTGCATTAGGATCATTTAGCCCTATATTCGTAACTAGATTTACCTTAGGATATATAGATAATTGATTTTGCACTCTAAGCATAAACAAATATTGCACATCCCAAGTGTTAATTCCCCTATCACCTTTTAAAGTATCAGATATAAACGATGAAAAATATATTTTTTCCAAAAGATTATTGAAAAGTGAATTCATTCTATATTTTTCTTTCAAAGCTTCATTCCAATAAGAAAAGTTCACATCGTAGTGTTGCCATACTCTTCTCCAAGAAGCCCACCCCCATATATGAGAAAATGTACAGAAATCATAGCTCAAATTATCCTTTACAATTCCACGAAAAAAGTTATTTCCCCCAATATGCCCAATCCTATTATCATCTTTATATTTAAGAAGAAGCTCTTCACAAAAATAGAAAAAGGATAAGTCAGGTAAACAATCATCTTCTAAAATTACTCCATATTCTTCTTGCTCAAAAAACCAAGTTATTGCAGAAGACACTGCTTTTTTACATCCAAGGTTCTGATCTCTATATAATGTCTTTAGTTCACAAGGCCAATCAATATGGCTCACTATTTCACGAGTTTCCTGGCATCGTAGTATTTCGTCAGGACGATTTTTCCTAGGAGCATCAGCCGCAATATATAAAATTGAAGGTTTTACCTGTCGTATTCTTTCGAAAACTTGCTTTGTAGTCTCTGGACGATTAAATATTAAAAAGAGAATGGGAGTATTATACATAAAATTGGTCAATAATTATAATTTGAAATTCAACGATTTTTTTCATTAAAGCAAGGAAAAAACACCTTCATCCAATGAATAATAAAAGCATATGGAGCCTTCCACCAAAAATGTTTATTTAAATAATATAAATATTCATTTAAAGCTAATCCTTTTATATCATATAAATCACGAATTCTTTTTCTCAATGTATTAGCAATAGTTTTACTTGGATGATCATTCATACAAAATCCTCCATAATCAGAACCGACTAATACAGGTATTCCTTTTTTATAAGCCGTCAATGTATAATCAAAATCTGCTAATGAATGTGTAAAATTAGAATCCAAAATTCCAATTCTTGTAACAACATCATTAGGCACATATAAAATATTAGCATTTGCTAAATGACATTCTTGTGGGATATCCATTGGGAAAACTTGGAACGTCTTATGTTTAAAGAATTTATTTGCCAATTTATATCCACCATAAGAGATCATCCCTGTAGCTTCATCTACAGTCGATAAGACACAAATACCAGACCTATTATAATTTTGTTTTATATATTTCAAAGTTGCATCTATCTGATACCAAAAAGAAGAAAAAAAACAGACATCATCATTAATTAGAAGAAAACCATCATATTCCTTCCCTGTCTTTAAGGCAGTTTTCCATGCTAATCTCATTCCTCCTGCCCAAAACAAGCTACCACTACCAATAATTAAGTTTACCATTGGGTATTTTTGTTTTACTAATAATGCAGTCCCATCTTTGGAAGCATCATCCACTAAATAAACATCGAAAACAAAATCTGTGACCGATTTTATAGCAATAAAAAAGCTCTCCAAACATAAATCCGTCTTATTTTTCCTGTTAAAACAAGTCAATAATACTGCTATTCTTTTTATTTTCTCCATCACAGCCCTATTTTATAATCCAAGACCTCTATCTAAATAATTTCTTCAAAAAAAGAGGTAATGATAATTTATGGTTAAATCGATAACCGATATAATCATTTAAATCATCTAACAGAACAAGTATTGACTTCTTAAAAGACAATTTATAGCCTTCCAATTGCCTAGGTCCTTGAGTATATTCAATAAATCCCCATTTTTGGACAAACTGATAAACAGCCGTATCTTTTTTTCTGAGGCAAGAAAATATCCCAGAAATGTGGGTAATATAAAATTTGTAAAATTCTGTGTTTCCAGGGAGTGGATTAATATTATTATTCTCTTCAATACAAATCAATCCACAATCATTCATCATTGCATTAATACTCTTCCGAGTGAAAAAATGAATATGACTACTATCCAAAAGACCATACTCTTGATATTCAAAGTCACCATCCATTAAACTCAATATTATTGAACTATGCCCTATGTTAGGAATAGAAGTTAAAATAAAACCTTTAGGAGACAAAAATTGTATACAATTCTTTATTATCAGACTGGGATTTCGTAAATGCTCCAAAACATCACCCAATATAATATAATCAAACGTTCCATCTAAATGATCACTCCAATCATCATTGTCTAAATTAGCAACTATCATATGTTCAGCATATTGACTTGCAACTTTAGCCATATCAACATTTAGTTCGATACATGTCACCTTACAGTTTAATATTTCTTTCATATATCGAGTCATATATCCCATTGCCGGTCCAAATTCTAACACTTTAGAATTTGGAGAAACCCACTTTAGAATATTAGGTAAAGTGTTTTCTGTATATATCAAATTAACATCTCCATAGGTTTTCATCTATCATTCTCATATTTATTATCTGTCGAAAGAATCTTTACACTTATCCCTGATAACTTGGCTGCCAATAAAGAAAAAGAACTTGAAGCTGAACCATATATCCTATCTGTTTTTGATAACAAATATAATTCTATTAATGCCTCTTTAATTCCTTTTTCATTGTCTCTTTTAACTACTTCTCCATAAGTCAAAATATGTTCTCCATATCTATTCTTTAATTTTTGTTTCTCACATAAAGAGTCCGAAGCCACAAAAAATACCACTTTAGGATCTAACTCTATTTCTTTGTCCATTGAATGAATAAACAACTCCAATGGACTCTTTCTAACCGAATTAATATTATCAGTTCGTCTTATATGGATCCCAACGACATTATTTCCACTAAAAGAAGCTCTTATTCTTTTAACCTCATAGAAAATATCTTTTCTCAACAAAAGAATATTAAAGTCAGAGATTGGATAAAATTCATAACAATGAACTAAATAAAAGTTTTTTTGATCTAGTGCAGTCTCTAATAAACTTAAATTAAAAGTTGTTGTTATATCCTTTTCATAACTTCGCCATTTAAACAGAATTCGCTGCCATATCCAAGGAAGCCACAAATTTTTCTTCCGAGGTCTATCATATAAGTAATGAAACCATTTTGCATCAACAATTTCAACTTTGTGTTTATCAACGGTTTCAGACAGTTCAAACAATGAATGAAAATCAGCGCCCATCCCTTTATCTTTAAACCATATAACTCTTAATGTTATATCATGGTCTCTGCAAAAAGCGATAGCAGATGTTATTGCATAAAAACGATTTGCTAAACCTCCAATTGGAACCAATGTTAAAGATTTCATGCCTAATAAATATATTTACTCCAAAATTGTACATAATCATATTTATACCATGCATGGCATCCAAAAGGTAATGTATGACCTGTTAGCTCAAATAACATAGAGGGCGACTCCTCAAAAGAGAAATACATCGACTCTGCTGATTCTGGGATTCTGAACTTTTGCCCTCTCTTATACTTTAGTACAGCATAAAGTAAATCTTCATTTACAATATTTGTTTCTGTAAAATCTTCTAGGTGATTTCTCCTACCCAATAAACCAGCTAACACACAAATTGGCTTATGTAAAGGGCCTCTATAACGATAAAAACAACATAATCCTTTGAGAGATAGCAAAAGACCCTTATGATCGAACAATGAAATAAAAGATTCGATCTTTCTTAATGAAAAGCCACCATTCCCACTGTTCTTTTCATCAAGCTCACCACTAAGTTTCATCCACGGAGCACCTATATAATCATAATCCTTATCGCACCAATAGTCTAACTCATCTTTAAAAACATATGCATCCAACTGATAAATAAGCATATATTTATATGAACTAAAACGTTCATAAAAAAACCTACTCAACATCAGCTTATTATAACCTGCCACACTTTTAAAGTAGTTAGAATCAAATGTTTCAATATCAAATTTTACTCCATATTCCGAAAAGACTTCGTTGTAGACAGAATAGTTGAGATCTTCCGGTCCTATCAAGCAAATTGGATGTTTATATAATACTTTCAAACACTGAAATAATGATTTATACTCATTTGCATCCAAAACATCCTTATATACGGGAATGACAATTATATTCATTTATTTAATCGTATAATATTCCTTATCAACAAATTAAGATCAGTAGATACTTTAAAAATATACAAGAGAGAGACTGCTCCAATACCTAATAGAATTGAACGATAAATACAATCAAACCAGGGATTCTCCAATGTTGGTAATGCCATATTTGCAAACCACAAAAAGAACACCACTCCCAATTGCTTAACAAATCCTATTGAATAAGGATTTGCTTTTATTTTTATAAAAAGCAACCATTGCTGTAAACCATAGGAAATAAGAGTTGTGATAGCAGTAGCCAAAGCAGCCCCTGTAACTCCCCATATAGGGATTAAAAGATTATTCCCTAAAATCGTTATTCCTGTTATAAAGAAAGTAAAGTACAATCCCCAATAATAATACCGAGAAAAACTGATCAGACTTCCTCCAAAGGAAAGTGTAATTTCTATGATCTTTGCCAATGCCATATAAAAAACGACCCATTTACCAATCTCATAGACCTCTCCATTAGGAATAATAGAAAATATATTATCAATATTAATCCAAATAAATAAAAACACTAAACTACCTGCAATAAACTGATGTAATGCAACTTTTTTATATAACTCATTTGCTTCAATAAAATTTTCTTTTGCTAATAAATCTGCAGCCAAAGGAGAAGCGATCGTACTAATAGATTGTGAAGGGATACCAATAACTGCTACAATATAAAATGCAATTCTATAGATACCAGCATAATCTAATCCCAACTGAGCACTTACCATAAACAAATCAAGCCTTCCTACTATGCCTCCACTTAAAGCACCTATGACTAAATAAGCAGTATATTTAAAAACTTGTTTCCTTAAAGGTCTTTCTACATATGAATAATCATGTCGTAAAGAAACTGTTCCTATCCTGGATATATAATAAAAACAACATAATGCACCAATTCCATATACACCTATATAGCATCCAACTAAACCATCTATTCCTATAATATTTAAGCCATATAATAAATAAATGATCAATAATAATACTCTTAAAACTACTTCACGAATAAATTTAGGAATAGCAATTTTTAATAGCAATGATGCATAACATTCAAATACAATCCAATACAGTAAAAATAAAATTAGGGGAATAATCCAGTAATAGTAATTTATAAAAAGAGCTGAATTCTTGGAAAAATAATCATTTATTGGCGTATGCAAAATAAGATATAAAGGTATAAAAATCAATAGCCCTATAAATGGAAGAAATAACATGTAAAAGAAAAAACCATTATGTTTTTTCTTTTCATCTTTAAAATATGGGAAGAAACGTACTGCAGAAGAATTTGTTCCCAACATTGCCAATGCCGCAAACATCATTCCTGCCTCATAAATAACACTTAAAAGCCCGATTTCATCTGCACGAAGAAACCGGGTTTGAATAAAGAAAGTAGTAAGAAAACCGATAAAGGCCCCAATATAATTTATAATAGTTCCTTTTATACTTTGCCTTATAACTATTCCCATCTACTTATATTTCCAAAGCAATTTTAATTCAAGCTCCTTTTACCTCAAGTTAAAAGGAAGATTACCTTCCTATACAATGATAAACAAACCCATTTCCTTCCATCTCCTTAATATCATAAATATTACGGCCATCAAGAACTAACGGGGTAGCCATCAGCTTCTTTACAGCAGACCAGGAAGGCATACGGAATTCTTTCCATTCCGTTACAAGCATCAGGGCATCGGCATCCACCACGGCATCATAGATATCCTTTGCATAATGGATCGAGTCACCGATACGACGCTTTGTCTCTTCTACAGCTACCGGATCATAAGCATACACCTCACAACCTGCGCCTAGTAGTTTTTCTATTAAAACTAATGACGGAGCTTCACGCATATCATCGGTTTCCGGCTTAAATGCCAATCCCCAAAGAGCAACACGCTTACCCTTCAGATCACCATTGAAATGTTTTTCCAATTTACGGAATAAGAGTGATTTTTGCTCATCATTTACTTCTTCTACTGCCTGAAGAATACGCATTGGGTAATTATTCAATTTTGCGGTATTGATCAATGCTTTCACATCTTTCGGGAAACAAGAACCACCATAACCGATACCTGCATATAAAAAACGATTGCCAATACGATTATCCGAACCAATGCCTTTACGCACCATATTTATATCGGCACCTACAATTTCACATAGGTTGGCCACATCGTTCATAAAGCTGATGCGGGTAGCCAACATTGCGTTTGCAGCATATTTGGTCATCTCTGCAGATGGCACATCCATAAAAATTACACGGAAATTATTTAAAAGGAAAGGACGATACAAACGAGTCATCAACTCTTCTGCACGTTCCGACTCGACACCAACAACAACACGATCCGGACTCATAAAGTCACTGATCGCAGCTCCTTCTTTCAGGAATTCCGGATTGGAAGCAACATCAAATTCAATCTGTATTCCCCGCTTATCCAACTCATCCTGAATAGCCTGGCGCACCTTTTTTGCAGTACCCACAGGCACTGTACTCTTTGTCACCACCAGAATATGTTTCTTGATATTACGACCGACAGTACGGGCAACTTCAAGCACATACTTCAAGTCTGCACTACCATCTTCATCAGGAGGTGTACCTACGGCACTGAACAAGACTTCTACCTCATCCAGACACTCTGTCAAATCGGTTGTAAAATGTAATCTGCCGGCCTGCTGGTTACGATGAACCATTTCTTCGAGGCCAGGTTCGTAGATAGGAATTATGCCTTTTTTTAGGTTCTCAATTTTTTCGGTATTTACGTCTACACAAAAAACTTCGGTACCCATCTCGGCAAAACAGGTTCCGGTTACCAGACCTACATAGCCTGTACCTACTATCGCTATTTTCATAATTTATAATCAAATACAAAATTAAAGGCTCTTGAAATATTTAATAGTCTCTACCAAACCCTCCTCCAAACGAATATTCGGTTCCCAACCATTCAGTTTTTCTTTGGCTAAAGAAATATTCGGTTTACGCTGTTTAGGATCGTCAGCAGGAAGAGGTTTAAATACGAGTTTTGATTTTGAGTTAGTCATTCTAAGGACCATCTCAGCCAATTCTATCATAGTAAATTCTCTCGGATTACCTAAATTAACAGGGCCGGTGAAGTCTTTAGATGCCATCATACGGATCATGCCTTCAATCAGATCATCCACATATTGAAAACTACGGGTCTGCTTTCCATCCCCATAGATGGTGATATCATCTCCTTTCAGAGCCTGCATGATGAAGTTGGAAACAACTCTTCCATCATCCGGCCGCATACGGGGACCATAAGTATTAAAAATACGGATAATCTTGATGTCTACTTTATTTTGTCTATGATAATCCATGAACAACGTTTCCGCACATCGTTTTCCTTCGTCATAACAACTCCGTACACCTATCGGATTTACATTCCCCCAGTAACTTTCTTCCTGTGGATGAACGAACGGATCACCATATACCTCACTCGTTGAAGCCTGAAGGATACGAGCTTTTGTACGTTTAGCCAACCCTAGCATATTAATAGCACCGATAACAGAAGTTTTAGTCGTACTCACCGGATCGAACTGATAATGTATAGGCGATGCTGGGCAAGCCAGATTATAGATCTCGTCAACTTCCACATAATAAGGAAACGTCACATCGTGGCGGACCAGTTCAAAATAGGGATTGTCCAATAAATGAATAACATTTTGTTTGCAACCTGTAAAATAATTATCCATACAAATCACATTGTTTCCGTCTTTCAGCAGGCGTTCACAAAGATGAGAGCCAATAAAGCCTGCTCCTCCGGTAACTAAAATCTGTTTCATGCTAGTTGTTAAATTTGAGTTTTTCCTATATATCTCAACAATCTTCGAGAAATGAAGACACATCAAGGTTCGTCAGTCCCATACAGAGAATAACAAAACTGCCACAAAGATAGGAAATTGAAGGGATTTTAGCCCCATAAAAAAGTATATTTATAAAATGTCCATGTCCACATAATCATCAGCCTCACCTACACTATCAACGTTGTTGCTCTTTTAGTGCGTAAATGCGCTGTATCATATCCACCACCTTCATACCCTCCAGTACATTGGTAGTAATACTTTCCGAGCCGGAACCCGAAAGTACACGGACAACATTGCGAATTACGAAGTTATGGTTCTGGGCCGAACCTTTATAAGGGCCATAGTCATTACCGGGATTAGTCGGAGCCAGTTCAGGCATTTCGTAATCCTTCACATGGCAATATTCCACTTCGTTCATATATTGTCCACCGATTTTTACGCTACCATTCTCGGCTACGATCAGCATACTGCTTTCCATATTCCTATTCCATACGGAGGTAGAATAGTTTAAGCTCCCCATACCACCGTTCACAAAATTGAAGTTCACAAAGCCGGAGTCTTCAAAATCCGTCAGCTTTTCGTGATTGAAATCAGCAAAACGAGCCTGAATATTACATATATCACCAAACAACCAGTACATAATATCGATAAAATGAGAGAACTGGGTGAAAAGTGTTCCACCATCAAATGCAGCATCTCCATGCCAACCACCCGGTTTATAATAGCGGTCGTCGCGATTCCAGTAGCAATTCAGCTGAACCATATAGATCTTACCCAATTTTCCGGACTCGATCATCTCTTTAATCCAAACAGAAGGAGGGGAATAGCGGTTCTGCATCACACAAAACACTTGCTTATGATATTTCAAAGAGGCATAGACCACCTTCTCCGCATCTGCCAATGTCAAAGCCATCGGCTTTTCTATTACTACGTTACAGCCAGCCTCAACAGCCTGTACCGCCATAGAAGCATGCAAACCATTCGGTGTGCAGACATTAACTACATCTACCTGAATATTACTCTGCAACAAATCCTGTAAACCAGAAAAGAAAGGTACATCGTAGGCATCGATTCCCAACTCTTCACGCGGACGAATATCACACAAGGCAACCAGTTCGGCATCCGGATCACGGGTAACCATTTCGGCATGACGTTTTCCGATATGCCCACAGCCTACTACAGCAAATTTTATCTTATTCATTATACTTAAAATTGACTATCGCATCAATTATATACTCTTGTTCTTCTTTTGTCATTTCAGTATGGATCGGCAATGACAGAACGCATTGACTCAAACGGGCCGATTCATCAATGCTTCCCGGTGTACGCGCCATCCATTTATAAGCATCCTGCGCCTGTAAAGGCAACGGATAATAGACCATTGAAGGAATACCTTTCTCTTTCAGATAATCCTGTAAAAGCTTCCGTTGCTCCGCAATAGATGAGAAACCGGCAACAGGCTTCAACCGAACCGTATACTGATGATATACATGAGTGGAAAATGCCGATTTCTTCGGAAGAATCAACAGGTCACACGAAGACAACGCCTCATCGTATCTTGCAGCCACTATCCTGCGGGCTTCCGTAAATTCATCGATATATTTCAGTTTCACATCCAAAATAGCAGCCTGCAAAGTATCCAGTCTTGAATTACATCCGATCCGTTTATGATGATATTTAAGCTCCTGCCCATGATTGGCAATCATACGGATACGTTTAGCCAGAACCGCGTCGGAGGTCATCAAGGCCCCTCCATCCCCATAACAGGCCAACGGTTTGGAAGGAAAGAAAGATGTTGTCCCGATATGTCCCATTGTACCCGTTTTCTTTACGTGACCATCCGCAAAAGTATATTCAGCGCCAATGGACTGGGCATTATCTTCTATCACATACAAATGATACCTCTCAGCAATTTTCAGGAGCGGCTCCATATCACAAGATTGCCCGAATAAATGTACCGCTATAACAGCCTTAGTATTGCGAGAGATCGCCCCCTCTATCTTCCGAGGATCGATATTAAATGTTTGCGGATCGACATCTACCAGTACCGGTGTTAACCCTAATAAGGCAATCACTTCCGCAGCAGCCACATATGTGAATGAAGGAACAATCACCTCATCACCAGGTTGTAGTTCCAGAGCCATCAATGCAATCTGCAAAGCATCCGTTCCATTCCCGCATGGAATCACATAAGGAATATTCAGATACCCGGCCAAATGATCTCCAAAGGTTCTCACCTGAGGTCCGTTGATAAAGGCACTGCTTTCAATTACTGCTTGCATTGCAATATCTATCTCCTTTTTCAGACGATAATATTGTCCATGCAAATCGACCATTTGTATCTGTTTTTCAAACATCTTTGTATTCTTGCACCCGTTTTGTTTTTCCTTGCTTTAAATAACGCAGCAATAGCCATATTATTATAAAAAAAGTGCGTCATTCATGCAGAAACAAGATGACACACCCTTTACCTTCTACGTAAGGCTTATTTCTTTTATTTTACTTCGCTGCCTGGTTTCACCTCTTTTTCAGGAGTGATCACAGCTAGCTTACCATCAAAGTTTTCCGCAGACAGGATCATACCTTCCGATACAATACCTTTCAATTTACGGGGAGCCAAGTTAGCAATAAAGCAAACTTGTTTTCCTACCAATTCTTCAGGGGTATAATGCTGAGCGATACCGGAAACGATCGTACGTTTTTCCAACCCATCATCAATACGGAACTGCAATAACTTATCCGCCTTAGGAACTTTTGTACATTCCAAAATCGTACCAACACGGATATCCAGTTTCGTAAAATCGTCAAACTCGATATTTTCACGAACCGGTTTTGCTTTATAACTCGCTTCCTCATTCGCTTTCTTTGTATCCAGCAACTTCTGTATCTGTGCCTCTATCACACTATCTTCAATTTTTTCGAACAGAAGTTCTGATTTACCCAGTTGATGACCAGCTTCAAGCAAATCGGTTGAACCCAAACGATTCCAGCCCAGCGGCTCCACATTCAGCATCTTATTCAACTTTTCCATACTGAACGGCAGGAACGGTTCAAAAGCAATTGCAAGGTTGGCAGTAATCTGCAATGATATATTCATGATCGTCGCTACACGTTCCATATCCGTCTTCGCCAACTTCCAAGGTTCTGTATCAGCCAGGTATTTGTTACCGATACGAGCCAGATTCATCGCCTCCTTCTGCGCATCACGGAAATGATATGTATCCAATAAACGTTCCACATTAGCTTTTACATCTGCAAAATCCTTCAATGTCTGACGGTCATAATCTGTCAGTTCACCGGCAGCTGGAACCTTCCCTTCGAAGTATTTCTCTGTCAGCACCAAGGCACGATTCACAAAGTTACCCAGGATAGCAACCAGTTCATTATTATTACGAGCCTGGAAATCTTTCCAGGTAAAATCGTTATCTTTTGTTTCAGGAGCATTTGCTGTCAGGACATAACGCAACACATCCTGTTTACCTGGCATATCCACCAGATATTCGTTCAACCACACTGCCCAGTTACGTGAAGTAGAGATCTTATCACCCTCCAGATTCAGAAACTCATTGGCAGGTACGTTCTCCGGCAAGTTGAAAGAACCTTCGGCCTTCAACATAGACGGGAATACAATGCAGTGGAACACAATATTATCCTTTCCGATAAAATGCAACATCTTTGTTTCAGGATCTTTCCACCATGTCTCCCAGCTATCCGGTAACAACTCTTTTGTATTGGAGATATAACCGATCGGTGCATCAAACCATACATAAAGCACTTTACCTTCCGCTCCTTCTACGGGAACAGGAATACCCCAGTCCAGGTCACGACTTACAGCACGTGGCTGCAACCCCATATCCAACCAGCTCTTACACTGTCCGTATACATTTGATTTCCATTCTTTATGGTCTTCGAGAATCCACTGACGCAGGAACGGTTCATGTTTATCCAACGGCAAATACCAGTGTTTGGTTTCCTTCATCACCGGCTCACTACCACTGATGGCAGATTTCGGATTGATCAGGTCTGTCGGACTCAATGAGGTACCGCAGGCTTCACACTGGTCGCCATATGCCTTTTCATTGCCACAATGCGGGCATGTACCGGTTATATAGCGGTCGGCAAGGAATTGTTTGGCTTCCTCATCATAATATTGTTCGCTTGTCTTTTCAATAAACTCCCCTTTTTCATACAGGGTACGGAAGAAATCCGAGGCTACCTGACGATGTGTAGGCGAGGTTGTACGGGAATAAATATCGAATGTGATACCGAAATCCTCGAAAGACTTCTTGATGATACCATGAAAACGGTCCACCACATCCTGCGGTGTAACTCCTTCTTTCTTAGCCCGGAGCGTAATAGGCACACCGTGCTCATCCGATCCTCCGATCATCAAAACATCCTCCCCCTTCAGGCGAAGGTAGCGGGCATAAATATCGGCAGGCACATACACCCCGGCCAGATGTCCGATATGTACCGGCCCGTTCGCATACGGCAACGCCGTAGTAATCAGCGTTCTCTTAAACTGTTTTTCCATACCTTGTGTTCTCTTTTTGAGGGGCAAAGGTACGGAAATATTTGCGAAATATAATTAGGTAAATATCAATTATACTTATAAGTCAGTCCTCATCTGACGGATAGTCATTAACAAAGGAGCTAAATCTTGCTTTATTACATTAAATAATAGAATCTTCTATTCGATTAAGCAAAGACTGAATTCTTTCTTTATCAAACATATATCAAATCTTTTGATATACTCTTTCCAAAAGTAGAGCCAGATAATTGTTCTCTCAAACGGACCAGATCAACTCTACATCCAAATAATAATTCCAATTCCTGTTTCATGCGACTTCTTAGCAGAAGATTTGCCTCACCTTCATAAGCTACATCGACATCGCTATTTTCAGTTTGTTCACCTCGAACAATAGAGCCAAACAGAGCCATCCGGACAACACCATAATATCTGGCATTATTCAAAAAGTAGCTACGTAACAATTCTATATATTCTTTTTTTGTCTTCATAAACAAACACTTACTTTCTCACAAAGGAAAGAAATTCCGTTCTCATTTGCAAGAATATTCTTAATAAATAGTATTTCAAATACTTACTAACAAATTCCTATTATCGAACTACAACCTTTCGAACTATCATATCTCCCACCTTAACCAGATAAACTCCGGAGGGTAATGACATTGTATATTCTCCTGCCGGTATTGTTTGGTTACGGAACAAAGAGCCTCTGTAATCCCAAATGTATAGCTCTGACTCTTCAGCGACTGTGACAGATAATACCCGTCCGGTTACTGAAACCGAAACCTTATCGTCTTTGCGGATGGATTCATTATCGACAGTCGATTCTGTTCCGACGAAACAGGCTTTTACTTCCGTATCAGAGGCGACCGTATACGGATAAGGATTCAGGGTGTTGCCATCCCACCATTTGACAAACAACATGCCGGAAGCCGCCTCCGCCTTCAACTGGACTTTATCCCCATGAGTAACCTTACCTGCCGGAACAGCAGATACCGTACCACCGTTAGTCTGGCTCACTGTAACCTCGTAGCTATTTAGTTTCAGTCCCGATACTTTCACCGTTATACCGTCTTTATCCACCGGCAAATTATATACATAGGTCTTTGTCTCAGATGCTGCGCGTAAAGAAGTTTCAGGAGTCAGCACCTTGTCATCGGCTGTCAAAACGACCTCGCTCTGGCTATAAGCAGGAAGCAAAACGACTTTCAGCTGCACAACGTCACCACTCTTCACTGCATCCATATTCGAACCGGCTCCCGTAATACCAGCTCCCGGTGATTGATTCAGGATCACCTTTGCATAAGCAGCATCTTCCTTATCTGTAAACAGAGGTATGAGCTGGGCTGCATCCACTGCCGTTGCCATTCGGGGATTATCCGTCTTTCCGTCCGTCCATTTACTAAAGATTTTGCCTTCGGGCGCTTTCGCCTGAAGCAAAAGCATCGTTTCTTCAAATAGCCCTTGCCCGGCTATGTCGGACATCGTTTCTACAACTTTCGCCGTCACATGATCCGGCAATGTCAGCTTTATGGAATCCCGGACAATACCATCGACCGAGATGCTGATGTTCTTATTTATATGGTAGATCGCATACCCTCCTTTATTCTTCGTCAACTCTTCACCATTGGCACGAACAACCAGATTTCCTTCACGGTATCCTTTAGCGAGAACCAGGTAAAACTTAAACGTTCCGTCTTTCTTCACTTCGGTAGAATAACCGGAGAACGGTTTCACGGTCACTCCTTCCATCTGCGGCAAAGTCATCATATACGACTTATAATCAGAGATGAAACGGGCAGAAATAGTCGTATCCCTGCTAACCGTCAGGTTCAGCGGGTTGCTTTGGCTGCCGGTATTCCATTGCAGGAACTTAAAGTCCTCATCAGCAACTGCCGTAATCGATACCGATGATCCGTATCCAACTTCCGAGGCCGTTTCGTCCGCACCATCGGTAAACTTGATCTGTCCGTTCTCTGTCTGCTGCAATGTAACCGTACAGGTTTTAGCTTTCAGACCGGAGACAGTCACCGTAATATCGGAAGAGCAGTTCGTTAACGTATAAAGCCCGGAAGCATTCCCCGTAATCGTCGAATCATTCGCCGAGACAACCATTGAATCTAGATTCGTATAATAAGCTTTATCCACCGTCAATATAAACTCAAAAGAACCTCCACTAGTGGTAGCCGTCACCACATCACCACCAGTAGGATTGGTTGCTTTCACACCTAAAGGGAGATCGAAAGTCAGGGAAATTTTATTATTGTCGAACACAACCTGTCGAGTTGTCACCCCATCCTTAAAACCTGTTTTACGAGCAATCGCCTTGATGACCAGAGTATCTTTTGCACTTGAAACAAGAAACTCTCCATTATATGCTTTATCTGGAGCTCCATCTACACTATAATACAAAGCAGCAGACTCATCTGTTTTGTTCAGTCGAACCTTTACGCTCTCTCCTTTCGGCACTTTATCTGTATTGGTCGGAGTCGTTATAATTTCAGGGGCTGAAACAGCTGTCCGGTTATCAACAAAAACAGCCGAAACAGCCAAACCATTAGTTGCAGGCATTTCTACTTTTGCGGGATTACCGATTACATCTTTGCCATTAACAACCCATTTACTCAATGTATAGGGAGCAACCGGAGTAGCTGTCAAAGTTAATTCAGTCTTAGGCCCAACATATTCACCTGATTTGATTTCTTTATCGCCATTCTTTACAGTGAAAGTGCCGTTCGCTCCCTGAGATATAGTTACCACAGAACCTGCAGACCATTTAGCATAAAGGGTTTTATTGCCAATAGTACCTTTTGCTATTGCCATTATAGATTTTCCTTCCAATCGATCTGATTCATACCAACCGGCAAAAGAGTATGCACTTCGTTGCGGAACAGGTAAAGTAACTTCCTTTTCAATAGTATAAGTTGATGATGCGACTTCTACATCACTATACGTTTCATATTTAATTGTATAATTAACCGGATTCCATTTGGCATACAAAGTAAAGTTTCCAGAAGTTCCTTTAGAAATGGCTTCTCCAAAAGGTTGTGTATAAGTTTCATCTTTATACCAGCCTGCAAATGTATACCCCTCTTTTCTTGACTTAGTAGATAAAATAACATTATCTGTATCTATTGTATAAGAGACATCTCCTAAAGAAGAACCACCTTTTGTATCTAACTTTATGGTATAGGTTGTTAAATTCCATTTAGCATATAATGTTTTATCTCCTGTAGTCCCTTTGGAGATCGTTGTAATTGATTGGCTAAAATTGGAATCAGTAAACCAACCGGCAAAAGTACCACCGTCTCTAGTTGGAGATGGTAACTTAATGTCATTGTCTTCGATTGTATAAGTTTGCTCAATTCCATCCGGATTTGTACCGCCATTCAAGTTATAAGTTATTTTATAAATAGTTGGAGTCCATTTAGCATAAAATGTCTGATTCTTATCTGTACCTGTAGGAATCTTCTCTTTTTTTAATCCGGAAAAAATATTATCATCAAACCATCCAGAGAAAGTATATCCATCCCTGGTCGGAGTTGGCAATATGACATCTTTTGACTCTACTGTGAAAGTGATTGGAGTATCCTTCGGGTTAGTTCCTCCATTTAGGTGATAAGTGATTGACATAGCGGTAAGCCATTTCGCATAGAAAGTTTTATTACCAGTCAGCCCTTTAACAGAATAATAAGGAGTACCCGTATAGCCAATATTATCAAACCAAGCAACAAATTCTTTCTTCGTATCTGAAGAGGTCGGTTTCGGTAAATCGAAAATATCTCCTAATGAATAGACTTTTGGATAGGAATCCGGCATCTTACCATTCTCCCCCACATCATAGGAAATTGTGTACTGATACCATTTCGCATAAAACTTCTTATCCTCCATGCTGCCAGTCGGTATTATCGTTTGCTTCTCCCCTGAATAATCAGGAGTTAAAAACCAACCGTCAAAGATATAAGTTGAACGAGTTGGGATTGGTAAATCAACCTTATCTTCTATCGTATAAGTGAATTTTGTTTCTGCAGGATTTGTACCACCCTTCAAATCGTATTCGATGTTATATTTAATTGGTGATAAATCAGCTTCAAAAGTTATATTAACAGGAGATGTTCGATCTGAAGTAGTCGGTAAATCAGATTCATAAACTTTGTTCCCATTATAGAGCCATCCATTAAATGTATATCCTGTTTTAGATACAGTAGGGAGTTTGAAGTCATTATCCTCGATATTATAGGTAGTCGATGGAATTTGAGGGCTAGCTCCTTTAGTATCATAATTAACAGCATAAGTAATAATAGCAACAGTAGTAGAAGTTGACTTCAGACCTTCGCTCTCATAATCTGAGCTATTCGTCATATAAGCACCTAAAGGTATCATATCTTTAACCTTTTTCCCATTATTTGGATCAAGAGTATACCCAGCCCCCCCAGTAGCCCAACCAGAAGTGGGTTTTGCCTCAAAACCAGCATTTTTAATGGATACAATACCAGCATTGTACGAAAGTGCAATAGCATCATACCCCCCATAACCAGCAGTAGTAGTTCCGTTTGCTATTGCTGAAATAGTACCTCCTCCAGTTATAGTCAAATCCGCACTGCCTTGAATATTTATACAAGTTGCAGCACCTTTACTAGTTCTTGTTGCAGACAGAGTTTTCCCATTCAAGTCAAGAGTTATCTTTCCAGAGGATATAGTTAATGTCTCATTCCCAAGTTCAATAACATCCATTAATTTAATATAAGAAACAGCATCATTAATTGCACTTTTCAGCTCAGCAGGAGTTCTAACCTCTCTTTTTTCAGCCCACGCATTCACAATTCCTATCATTAATAGAAAAAGCATCAACCAATTTTTTCTACAACCAAGTTCTTTCATATTATTCTCCTAAAAATCAAACTAAACCTATTCAAACACCAACTCCAACTCATCCAGCAACAACACGCTACTCGTACTGCCCGTAAAGTAATCACCATACTTACTGGCGGAAGCGACGATCAATATATATGTTGGCTTTGTTGTTTGATCACGATATTCCATGTCGATGCGGAACTGGGTGTAATCTTTGACAGTTTCACCCTGAACCAGCTGACCGAAGGCGAGCAGATTCTCATTGTTCCAGGTCAGGTCGACAAATGTTCCGGTATTCGTATTGACAGGAAACGGAGATGTCCAGCCGGAAAACAAAGCCATATAGATATGGCAAGAATCCTTACGCCCTTCCAGCTCCTTATACGGATCTTTCGCTTTATCGATGGTACCGGAATTGTATTTATAATAGCCACGCAAAGCAGACGGACGACCCGTATACGGACGACCGAAGTTCAACGAAGCACCACTCAGTCCTTCAACCTTACCAAAAGTCCCGGTATACAAACTACCGGCAGCAAACACACCAGCTACCGTTTTACTTTCCAGACGAGCGGCTTTCCCCTTTACGACATCACTGGTTTCCGGAGAAGTCGGATTCGCTTCACCTACGGCATTCGAGCCTTTGTTTCCTGAATCCCAGAAATAATTCTCCGGAGTCAGATCGAGGTCGGCATACCAGCTTTTGCCGTCTTTAAACCAATCGTCCAACGAGAGGTTCGGCACCAACTCCACAGCCTCAGTCGTAAATGTTTTGATATCCTCGGATGCACCATCCACCGTTAACTGATATTCATACTCCATGCTCGGTTTAAGATGTGTAAAGACCAACGTGAAGTTTCCTTCTTCATCTATCTCTATTTCGCTGGAAAGCACTTCCTCCCAACCTTCTTCCGAATCAGCCTTTGTCTCCGCCTGCGGTTTACCTCGATAGCGAGCCGAAACCTGCCCGGTCAATGTCTTACCCGTCACAACCGCCCGCTTTGCCCATGCCGACAAAGAGGTAAACGACATTCCGGCAGGTGGATACGCCACACTCACGGTCCATTCTTCCGTTTCATCAAAAGCAGATACCTGGAAAATACGAGGACGGGTAAAATCGGTTACCTCCGACGGTTCGGGTGTCGTTTTTGCAATGCTGCTACCTAGCTGGAAGGTCTCTATTTTCACATTACGTAAAGAAGGCTGGGCTGTTGAATCCACATATATAATTACATTATGCGTATCAGCATCGATCAGGGAAGCCCCCAGCTGGTTTGCAACAGTTACTTTACGCAGTATATCATGTACCACCGTCACTTTCCAGGGATAATCCTGATACAAACGAAGCAGAAAAGAAACCGGTTTCTTAAAGTTCATCCGCGTATTGACCGTCTCGGGCAGACTGTCAACCGATACAAATCCGGTATCCGGGAAATGGCGGAAATCTTTGCAAGCTACAGAATCCGGTATAACGGTCATACCCGAAGTAACGACCAGCTTTTCCACTCTCAGGTCCCTCAAGTCCAATGTATCCGCCACCTTTACAGAGACGGAAGCCGAAGTCTTATCTATCTTTACCGAAGTCTGCCCTTCAACGGCAAATTCTTCGATAATCCCTTCGATGGAAGGATAAGGCAGATCGTTTTCCACACAGCCTGCCAGCAGCAGACCTACTAAAAAACACCAGATACTATTTCTTCCCTTCATGCCCTGTTTTTACAGATAAAAGACAATACCTAAATCGATCGACAACAGATTAATCTTGAAATTAGCGGAACTTGCCGTGCGTTTCCCTTTATATACCTGATCTTTTGTCTGATCATACCAGTTGAAGTTCAAACCTGCCACACTCACCGAAGCCTCAGCTGCCACATAATCGTTAATAAAGACAGTCAAGCCGGGAGCCACACCGATATTCAGGTTATGCTTTAACTGATACATACCGGAAAGATCGATTCCTGTACCTGAGCTACTGTTACTTTCTGAATAGCCATACGACACACGCGCCTCATTAAACAATCCGAAACGCTTGCTGTCTCCCAGATTCAAATAGGTACGGAGAAAGACCGCCGCCGTATATGTATTGGATACAGACTTAAAATTATCGACATCAAAGCTCAGATCGTCACCCAGTTCCAAAGATATATTACCTATATCCGTATTGGTACGGGAATAGGAGAAGCGACCGCCGATACTAATATTGTCGCGAATAAAATAACTCACCAACGGAGTCACCTTAAAGGTATACCCTTCGCTATTAATATCCTTCAACACAGATAAAAACTCAAAGTTTTCATCCACATGTTCGCTATAGGAAAACGTAGTACCAACCATCCATTGCCCTTTCGGGATAAAAGTTTTCATCAGAATACCCCGGTCATACTTGTTCTCCTTTGCCTTCGCCGGCAATACAGAACAACATATCAACAATATGGTAAGGGATAAGAGTTGTTTCATATTTGTTATTTTGCTTGTTTAATTTCAGACAAAGAATTAGGATATATCAGTTTTAAACCATCCAACCACATTTGGCTATTTTCTCTCCCTTCAAAATAATCACCATACTTACTTGAAGAAGCAACAATAATGATGTATTTAGGAGTACGGTTTAAATCACGATATTCTAAATCAATCGTAAAATCAGTATACTCTTTCTGTTCTCTACATTTTTCAAGAGGTAGTTCTCCATAGGCTATAATTGCCTCATCAGAAGGATCAAAATAAACTGGTTTTCCTGTATCAATTGTTATTTTGTTATCTGTTAGAGCAATATATATCGAACATAAATCTGTTGCCTCACCATTTAAATGAGAACCTTCACCTTTATTTATTTCTGTTCCCGGAAGATATTTATAAAAACCTGTTAATTGAGAAGGTCTTCCTGTAAAATCTCGTCCCAATTTTAAAACTCCATTTGTGCCCGACAATTCAAAATCTCCTGTAAAAATATTTCCAGCTCCAAATTTAAAGCCACTTTGTGTCTCTGATTTCATATAAACCGACAACTTTCCTTCTTCGCAATCAGTATCTGATTTCGTCATAATAGCTTTTATCGAAACTATTATTTTAACATTCGTATTACCACATCCCCAGAAAGGAGTTTCACCATCAGCCCAAGGCATAGGTAAACCATCTTTTTCACACCAATTCTCAAATCCCATATTTTTACCCCTTGGAGCTTCCTCCATAACGATTTCCTCCCAGTCTGTTTCTGAACCATCAGCTAAAGCTTTATATTCATAAGTTTCACCCGGCTCCAAATTAGAAATCAACGTTGTAAATTGAGATTTTTCGATGTTAGTCGTAATAGCATCTCCCGAAATCGTTTCAAATTCAGACTCTCCCTTTTTCTTAAAATAAAAAGAAACATCTTCCAGAGCTTCTGATTCACCTACTAATACAGCAAACTTAGCCCACACTATTGGTGTTCCAATACCAACTTTCACATCAGGTTTCACTTCTATGCTAAAACTGATCTCTGATTCTTGATAAAGATTATCCAAAACACAAATAGTAAATTTATGCGTTGCAGTTTTTAATCCACCAGGTAATAAGCTTTCAATCAGCGATTTAAAATCCAAAGTTTGTTCAATCTGTTTCACATCAATACTCGGGAAACCTTTTGCTTCTGCATTAGCCCAAGTATTCAAATCAAATGTAGACAAATCTTCAAACTGCCAAGAAGATGTCTTCACTTGAATTGTTTGAATTCCATTTGGGACAGACAATTTAAGTGCTGCTTCCGGTAAATTTACACCTTCTTTTTTTCTAAAGCTGATGAGATTATCAGCGTTAAAATCACCTTCTAAAGTCATTTTCGGTTCACCTTTACCAAACAACTCATCTTCTTCCTTGATAAATATATCATAAGTAATTTCTTTATGTTCTTTATCCACAGTTACATTTACATCTGCACCAGCTTCATCATCTTCCCCATTATCCGAAAGAGTAAACTTAAAAGTATAATGATATTGTGGTTGAATATCCGGATAAACTCTCTTCAAAATAAATTCATTACCATCGTTATTTACCAGTTTCAATTGAACAGTCAACTTCTCCGGTGTAAAGTAACCAGACCGATATTCATCACGTGTAAAAAGCAATGAACCGGAAGTATTACTTACTGTAGTTTGATAATCGATAAAATGATCCTTTACTGAATCACCATATTTTACCGATACTTTCGTATTCGCAATCGTACAAATCACTTTCGTATTGGTAATCTCTCCCTGTTTTACTTCAACCTCTTCCGCTCCCTGATACAACGGTGTTTCCCAAGCAACACCATCTGCTCCATTGGAACGGACAGCCACCGTATACTTACCTACCGGAAGCACTAAACGTTGTCCTTTCACTTCCGTCAGATAATCGTTATAGACTTTCAACGTATCCTCTTCACCCTGCAGGATAGCGACCTGTAAAGATTCATAAGTCACTTCCGAAGTGGCGCGTGTTTGTAAGGTCTGATCTTCCTCCACATTCAGATACAGAGTACCGGTAGGAACCAGATTATGATCCTCATTGCAGGAGACCAACAAGCTGATTAACACGCATAAACTACACCAAGCTTTTATATAATATTTCATATAATATTCTTATTACTTTGTCAACTTTATAGTAGCATCCGTTCCTTCCCCATTATTGTCTTTCACAACAACCGTAAATGAATTAGATGCCCCAAGCATGTTTAAGAAGGCAGATATATCAAACTTCAATTTCCCTTTATCGTTTTTCTTTGGCAATCCAATAGAATTCAATACACTTTCTAATGCATGACCTTTATAGTTTAATAAATCTAAAGAAAATGCAGGATCTGACCCAATCTTAATATCCGCAGATAAAGCAGCCAAACCAGTAGGCATATCCATATAAATCACTACACTTTTAGCATTTTTTACATCTTGAGATTTTTTTACATCAAAAGCTTTACCGTCAATAGTTCCTGATATTACAGGCTCCTTTTTCACTTCATCACCGCCATTATTATCATCACCACCATTATTATCACCGTCTCCATTATCTGGCTTATCCGATTCCTCAAAATGAGACGGTACTTCAATGATATAATCCTTCTCGATCAAAGACACATCGACTTTGAGAACAGGTCCATTCACAGGGACATCCGGTACATTGGAGTCATCACCGTCATCGGGATCGTCCGGATCATCGGGTTCTTCCGGTTCTTCCGAATCGTCACCACCTCCTCCATGATCAGGATCACCATCCGGCACAGTCGGAACTGTACCCAATTCGATCAGTACATTGTTATGATTCAATATCTGATCATCTTTCGAAAAGTCATGCGAATACGTATGTACGGTATTATCGTGCGTAGTAGCATACATGGTAAAACGTAATGTACCTGTATTCTTCAAGTAAGCAATACGGGCTTCATCTTTCTTGAGTGTTAGCACACCGACACCATTATCGATAACGATGGAATAATCTTCTTTAAACTGTGAATAAAACTCGTCCGAGCAAGCAAACTGTACCTTTTTATTCTGAAGGTTACATTGAGCAACCACCTTTGCCACCTCTTTTTCAGTAACCTTACAAACCGTATCACCTGCATAATAAGGAGAGTTGAAACCGGCATTCAGGTCCGATCCCATAGCTGCCCGAACGGAATATGTACCGACAGGCAACAACAAACCGCCTTCATCCTTCATGGCGGCATACGATTCATAATATTTTACCGTTTCACCCAAACTGTCGGCAATGGTTATAGAGAAATTATCCGGACTCAACAAATCCTCTTCCCCGTCATCATCCCCCTTTGTATTGGGAGCTTTCGCTTCTTTCTCTGCCTTTACTTCCAGATCCAGCAGACCCACATTTTCATATGAGGGCGTTTCTTTATCCGAATCTTTTCCTCCCAACAGGTCTTTCTTCATTTCGCATGAAAAAAGAAAAGGGAGAAGAAACAAAACGATTGTAAGTATACGTATGTATTTCATTTTATTCCTGATCAATAAGCGTTACTGTTCGTAAGGATAGTTTTTCAGGGGTTTCACCTGCATCCAGATTAATGATATAATATTCGCCTAACTTCGGAGAAGTAGCCGGATTATTATCATCATTCTTTACACGATAAGTACGTTCGGGATACCACTTATCATCACCCAAACGGACTTTTACCTTTACCACTAATTCATCGCAAGCGTCTATGAAATAACCTACATCCGTCTTTTCTTTCGAGAACGTCCAGTCGGCTACTCCGTTAGATACTTTCACTTCGTAATCGTAGTTATTCGGCTGTTCTTCCAGCTTCTTTTTGAATTGTTCGGAGAGAGCCAATTCGACACCGATACTCTGAAACGTACATTTCAAAGCCACATTAGTCGTTGTCTTTTCTTCAATAACAAACTCCTGCTGTTCTACAAAATAAGGCTTGTCGGAGACTTTCGTTTCTCCCAATTTATAGGAACTGGCAATCGCTGAATAATCTCCACAAGGAAGAATCAACGGAAGACCGACAGCCTTCATATCAGTGAAAGTATCAAACTCTTTCACTACTGCACCGTTCTCATCCAGGATTCCGACATAAAAATTATCTGCCTCTATATCGGTAAAGTCCGCACTCTTCGTAATCACCGGAATAGTGATCTGCGTAGGAGTGTTATTCTTTAAACTCAATCCACCTGTACCATCGACATAAGACGATCGGTTCATTTCCACATCTTCACCGCAGGATGTAAAAGCGGTGAAGAGAGGGAATAGTAAGGTGTATAATAATATCTTTTTCATATTTTGATTATTCGTATATTAGTTCGACGTTATCAATATAAAGGTGGCTACCGGTGTACTCTCCGTTACTCAAGTTGCCAAACCCTGGAGTTACAGGAAAATCAGCATATCCATAACTACCCGTCCTGCCCGACACAAAACGGATATACATTTTCTTTGCCCTACCTGTACCTTCCGGATAGTCTAACTGAACATATTGTTTTTGCCAAACAGATGTTACGGTTGATGATTTAAACTGTTTTGAAATAACTTGATTGTTCTCATCCACAACAACTATTTCAGCAGTAAACTCATCACTTCCTTTCATTGGATTCTCATATTTATAATGAAACGAAAAACCAGATGGTCGATAAGAAAATTCAATGCCATAAACAGGACCATTCACATATGTTCCCAAAAACAATTCACCTGGATCAGATTTTTGAATAATACTCCCACTACCTGCAGCAGTAGTTCCATTTCCCCATCCAACAGTACGAACTAAAGCAGCACTATTACTAATTCCATCCGCATCTTCAGTTGGGATTGTACTAGAATTAGCGATATAGCGATATTTATTACCTATACTATTACCACCATCTTGGGTCGTTTTCAGATTAATAGTATTCCATCCAATAGTTGTTTCATCTCCATCCTTCCACGGATAATATCTCTCCCAATTATCATTTCCTTTTTCAACAAACCAATTATCAAATCCAGAATTTGGCAAATTGTAATCAGCATCTTCTGTCTGGGCAACAACAACATTGCTATTCCAAATTTTCCTTCCCTGATACAAAGCACGTAATTCATAGAATGTTTTAATAGTTAGCCCCTTCAATGTATCTACATATTGAATTAGGTCTGTTTTAGAATTATCATTGACAGGTGTTAATCCGGAAGATTGAACCGGCAACCAGTTTAATTCTCCTTTTAGACGATATTCAAAACTTAAATGCTTCTTATTTCCCTTATCAAACATATTTACTCTCAAAACAATACGTTTAGCAAACGCATCATTCTCCGTCGTCTCTAACGTAAACACCGGCGCATATACAGTTATAGTCTTTTTTAACGTATATTCTTTATTCTTCTTATCTTTCAAATAAAATGTAAACGTATAATCCTTACTACCTGTTTCCGGTGCTTTTAATAGAGTTGTAAAAGATTTAGGAAAAGAAAGTACCGCATTTGCATTATTTGTAATCTCTGTTTCTACACCCAAAGCTTGCTTTAATGCTTCTCTTCCAACCTCTGACATAAAAGTATATTCCACATCAGACATTCCATCATTCACAACCACCTTCGTTTGTTCTTCATCAATCAAGCCGGTAGCTGTAAATGACAACTTCCATTCAGCCGCAAGTTCATCCCCCTCTACTATCTCATACTGCGTATCAGATGGTTCTGCCGTAATCTGCGGAGCCCCAGCCTGCAATACTTTTGCATCAAAAGTTATCACATTCGACTCTTTAGCCTTTCCGGTAGCATCCGTTCCGTAAATCTTATAGTGGTAAGTATATGTGTCTTTATCAGAAGAAGGCAAACTGTTCAGACCTTCTTTCAAATAAAGCACACTCGCTTTTTTCTTGGACATATTGACATCGGTTTCTTCACCGACTGTCCAGGTATAATGGTTTTCCTTGGCCGCTTTTACTCCTGCATCAGTGGCCAGATTATATATCGTTGCATCCTCTTCATCTTCTCCATCCTTCCAATATTTGATATTCAGAGAACCTATACCACCTGCCATATTTATCCCGATATAAGGATTCTTATCAAACAGACCTGATCGAAACTCAAACTCATCTCCATCGGCAAACTCTGTAGCCGTCAGTGTCGGCTCCTTAAACGGCTTCCACATAAAATCCGGAATCTCCGTCGTCATCGTCACTTCCTCCATCGTATCATCCAATACAATATCCAGCCCGATTCCATCCAGCGCCTCCCCGTCCGTCTTAAACACCAGACGGACATTCTGTCGGCGTTCCAGCTTCAATGCTGTCGGTACGTAATATGTTTTCTCCGTCTCTTCAGTTATTTTCTTCAGTTTGATACCGATAGCGATATTCGTTCCGTCCTTGTCCACCTGCATATATGCCGGACGCGTTTCGCCTTTGACAATCTCTAAATCGGCGGTCGTATACGAAGAACTCAGCAAAACCGTATACTCTGAATACGCTTCCTTGAAATCATCGGTATATTCAGCCATAATCCGTACATTCCCCAATGTAGCCGTCACCTCCAGCGGCGTACTCATCCCCTCTTTTACGGTAAACGCCGTACTCCCCTCAAAATAAGGATTCTCGAATTCAGCAGGAAGGTTATTGCCTTTGGAGGCAACTATTGTGTAGGCACCTTCGGGGAGTTCGATCTCGGAGGGCATTTTGTCGAAGCGGTCGTATGATTTTACTGTGTCTTTATCGGTGACGATACGGATCTGGTAATCCTCTACGGTCAGGAATTTCTCAAACTCATCCGAAACAGCCTTTGTCAGATTCGAGTTCACTCCTTTCTTCAGGGAGGTTGTATCGGCAGTCAAACTTAAACGGAGCTTTCCCGAATGGGCGGAAGAACCGTCTTTCTGGTCATCACAAGCAAACGAACCTATTATTAATACAGAAATATATGCAAATAATGCCATAGTTCTTGCAGAACCATGTCTTTTCTTTATTTCCATTCCTCTCATCTACCTATTTTATGGTTATTTGTTCAACCTTATTTAATACTAGCTATTTATACGCACTTTTAACCGGATGCAAAGTAACATTGAAATCCAAGATCCCGCAAGGTCTATTTATGCGATTATGTGTTCTTTTTTTTAGATATGCACCAAATCGTATTCACCTATTTAGTTATTTATATGTTAAATCAGTGGAGAAAGAGGCATGCCAAGGTGTTCTATTTATAAGAATACAGGTCAGCCATTGAAAAATAATACATACATTTGCAAAGAGAAAAACAGAGAGAGATGGACACAAATATACCCAAGGAGCTACCCAAATTAGACATTCCGGAAGACTGGATTGTGGGGACGGATATCAGCAAGGAAATACTAAGTATGTATACCAATTTCCCTTGCCGGTTGAAGGCCGGTATCTTTGTGCTTTGTATGCAGGGAGAAATTGAGGCTTCGATCGATACGACCGGCTACCAGGTCAAAGCAAACGACTTCGTGATTATCCTCCCCGGTAGTATCCTCCAGATACACAGGGTGGAAGGCGACTTGAAGATCTATTTTATCGGCTATTCATCACAGTTTATCACCTATGCCAATATCGTTAAACCGACTCTCGATATCTTTTACACAATAAAGACTAACCCGGTGATTTCACTGAAAGAAGAGATCGCCCAACTCTTCAGCGAACATTTTGCACTCCTGGCAAAAACCTATCTGACCTACTATGGAAAGATCAACAAGGAAATTATTAAACACATGCTCTTCACACTGGTTCACGGGCTGGGAGAGCTATATAAGGATATCAAAATAACAAAAACGATCACAGGGAAAAGCGAAAGAATAGCAAACGACTTCTCAAAACTCGTCATGCAACATTACGCAACAGAGCGCAGTGTCGCTTTCTATGCCAACGAGTTAGGTATCACACAAGCCCACCTGAGCACGACTGTCCGCCAGGTCACCGGAAAGACTTGTCTGGAGATCATCGCCTCGATGGTTATCACAGATGCCAAAGCACAATTGAAGTCGACAAACACCAGCATTCAAAATATTGCCTACTCGCTGAATTTTACGAATATGTCTTTTTTCGGAAAATACTTCAAACGGCATGTCGGCGTAGGGCCACTGGAGTATAGAAACAGCTGAAGTTCTGCAAGAACTCACTCCTTTTTGTTTTTTTTGACGGAATTGCATTCATGCATTCACAAAAGAGCATATAACATTCACACATAACGATTTATAATATGAATGCACTTCGGAAAAATGCATTCATACATGGGTTCATTATGCCTTCATCCGAAAGTTATTCCGGGTCGATATTCGACTCGATTACCAAAGGGCCCGTTTCAGGTTCATCCTTCCTGACCGGGCGGGTATAGATCGACATGTGACGCGTGCCACCGGCTTCGAGCGTGCCTTCTTCCACAAAACCGGCCAGCTCTTTCCGAGCCGTATAATCCGAGCAACCGTTCAGGCTGCGGTATTTGAGAACGGTGATGTAAGGATGCCGGTCCATGTACCATTGCAGGCGACGGTATTTTTCTTCGTCGCTGAAAGTCCGGCATTTCTCCTCCCGGATACGGGAGAGAGGCATCGTTTTCAGTCTGTCTTTCAAGGCCTGACAACAACGGAAGTTCACATTCTTGAAGTGCACCGACTCGCTACGTAGCTCCTTCTTGTCCATCACCGGACGCGACTTGAGCGAAACGCTGAAAAAGCCCAATCCCTCGATCTCCACATTATTTCCTCCCTGCAGGTTTTCCGCTACCAGATCGGTTATCAATTTCAAAGCACCCGAAATATCCGCTTCCGAAAAGGTGGAACGATCTTTCCCATACCGCATCAAATCTCTGATACTATACGTTTTATACGGGATGAGACGCGGATGGAGCAGCTTCTTCCCACCACTTCCCTTCGGATCCGGATTTTCTTCCATTTTGTATCTGGCTTCCATACTACTACTATTTACAGGTTAACTCACTAGATATTATTGTTTATGTCGGCACTTCTTATTCTTTCGGCAGTTGGCAAAAGAATATTCGACTATTGTCAAAAGATTATTTGCCAGCTGTCGAAAGATCTTTTGCCTGTTGGCGAACGAATAAGAAGTCGGCATCTAAGATATAAAAAGTAAGCATATAAACCATAAAATACAACGACTTATTTCTTAGACGCGGACAGAGTAAATAGTGGGTAAGTATCGGCCAAAATGCTTTTAAAACAAGCACATAGGCATGTATATTTGTCTCAGAACATCTAAAAAACATGATATATGGAAGCTACTATCTACAAAACAACCGGCAAGAAAATGAAAAAGATCGCGTTAACCGCCTTGTTGGAGGGGATGCGTACGGAGCAAAAACAGATTCCGGTAACTGCTTTCCGCAGCAGTCTGGATTATTGCATGCCGGAAAGTCAGCCGACCTATGCGGAGAAACTTCCGGTGGCCATTTTCAGCGGTGTTTACCGGGAGGAATCCGGCAGTGCAGCCATCCGGAAGTATAACGGTATCATCCTGGTAGAAATAAATGGGCTGGCAAGTCGCCCGGAAGCAGACGGATTACGGAAGCAAGCAACGGAAATATTGCAAACAATGGCAGCGATTATCGGTTCAAGCGGCAAAAGCGTAAAAATACTGACTCGTTTCACGCTGCCCGACGGTTCATTGCCACAGGAAGAAGAGTCAATCCGCTTATTTCATGCCCATGCGTATCGCCGGGCTGCCATTTTCTATGGGGAACAATTACAGAGGAGCATTACCCCGACCTCGCCGTTGCCATCGAAAGGGATGCGCTACACGCTCGATCCCGACCTTTATTACAACCCTGACGCACTCGCTATCCGTATGCCGCAGCCACAGCAGGAACCGGACGAATCTGCCATGAAGGAGAAGCCGGAAAACAAACCCGATCCGCTCCACCGCCTGATGCCGGGATACGAACGTTATCAGGTTATCGCCCGCCTGTATAATGTGGCACTCAAAAACACGTTGCACACAACACCTGTTCCCGATGCAAAGGCCGACAAACAACCGTTTCTGGTGAATCTGGGCGAACATTGCTTCCGTTGCGGGATACCGGAAGAGGATGCCGTACGCTGGACGTTGCTGCATACGGGGTTGCGGGGGTTCGAACCGGAACTGAGGGATACCTTGCGCACTTGTTATCTGCTGGGGAAGAATTTCGGCAACAGGCCGGGATTGTCGAACGGACAGATCCTGATGGCACAACTGGACGACTTCATGCACCGCCGCTATGAGTTCCGGCGTAACAAACTGAAAGGGGGGATGGAATACAGGGAGCAGTGTTCGTTCTGTTTCCATTTCCGCCCGGTCACCGACGAAGTGGTCAACACGATCAGCATACAGGCACAAAAAGAAGGGATAGAATTATGGGACAGGGATGTGAAACGGTTTATTTTTTCCACACGAACACCGCATTTCAATCCGTTGGAGGCTTATCTCGGCAATCTGCCGGAATGGGATGGAACAGACAGGATACGCGCACTTGCCGGTACGCTACCTACCCGAAACGAAAACTGGCGGGACCGGTTTTATGTCTGGTTTCTGGGAATGGTGGCCCAATGGAGACAGATGGACCGGATGCACGGAAACAGTGTGGTTCCGCTACTGGTAGGCCCGCAGGGATGCGGCAAATCGACCTGGGCACGGGCTATTCTTCCACCGGAGCTACGCGAATATTATGCCGAGAGCCTCGACTTCAGCAGTAAGAGAGAGGCAGAACTGGCGCTGGGACGCTTTGCATTGATTAACCTGGATGAGTTCGACTCGATCAATAGCAACCAGCAGGCTTTCCTGAAACATTTGTTGCAAAAACCGGAAGTGAAAATACGTCGTCCTTACGGGCAAAGTATCTGTACGCAACAACGTTACGGCACTTTCATCGCGACCTGCAACAACACCGATTTGCTGACCGACCCGACCGGCAGCCGCCGTTTTATCTGTGTAGAAATGGACGGGCGGATCGACAACCGGCAATCCATCTGCTACGAGCAGTTATATGCACAGGCAATGACGGCATTGAATAATGGCGAACGGTATTGGTTTACGCATGAGGAAGAGATCCGTATCATGCAGGACAACCGGAGTTTCCAGCAGTCGACACCGGAGGAGCAGTTTTTCTTCCAGTACTATCGCCAGCCGGAGGAGGGCGAAAAAGGTCTATGGCTTTCGGCCACTGAAATCCTGCTCGATATACAAAAGCAGAGCGGCATGCATATCAGCAAAACAAACATGGCCATCTTCGGACGTATCCTGCAAAAGAACGGGATTGCTAAAAAACATACCGCAAAAGGAAATATATGGTACGTAATGAAGGCATAAATGAATGATATTTAGTGGAAATGAACCCGGTTGTACGAACTGGGTTCATAACACACCCCACTGATTGCAAGAATATTAATGCCCAACCTGAACCTTATGAATGATATTTCCCGGAAAACGTCTATTGATTGTCCGGTATAGGCTGTAAATCGAAAGCCAATCCCAAAGCCGACACAATACGAATAAAGCTGGACAACTGCATATCCGTTTCCCCTTTCTCTATCTTTGCGATATACGAACGTTCTTTCCCTACTCTGTCCGCCAACTCTTTCTGGGTTAGTTTTAACTCCTTCCGGCGGTCACGAAGCATTTCTACAATCCCCAGCTCTCTCTGTCGAGATTACGATAATTGATAGCTTCTGCCAGGTGGCGGGCTTCTATCTTTTCGGAGCCGTCGAGATCGGCGATGGTACGGGAGACTTTCAGGATACGGTCGTAGGCACGTGCGGATAGGCTCAGGCGCTGCATGGCCGTCTTAAGCAGAGCCAGTCCGGCAGCATCGGGAACGGCATAGGTATGCAAGAGCTGGGTACTCATCTGGGCATTGCAATAAATCCCTTCATGACCGGCAAAACGTTTCTCCTGAATAGAACGCGCTTTGATCACCCGTTCCCGTACATCAGCGCTCGACTCGGAAGGACGTTGTTCGGAGATCTTTTCAAAAGGAACAGGGACGATCTCTACCTGTATATCTATCCGGTCCAGCAGTGGGCCGGAAACACGGTTCATATACTTCTGAACTGCACCCGGAGGACAAAGGCAGGGGCGATCGGGATGATTATAGTAGCCGCACGGGCACGGGTTCATAGAAGCTACCAACATAAAGCTGGCCGGATAATCGACCGAAAAACGGGCACGCGAAACCGTAATCTTCCGGTCTTCCAACGGCTGGCGCATTACCTCCAGGACACTCCGGTTAAACTCCGGCAACTCATCCAGGAAAAGCACACCATTATGTGCCAGACTCACTTCTCCCGGCTGCGGATAAGCTCCGCCTCCCACCATGGCCACATTCGAAATAGTATGATGCGGTGAACGGAACGGACGTTGCACCATCAAGGAAGTCTCCACCCCTATCTTCCCGGCAACGGAATGGATCTTTGTCGTTTCGAGAGACTCATGCAAGGAAAAAGGCGGAAGAATAGTAGACAGGCGTTTTGCCAGCATCGACTTTCCACTACCCTGAGGCCCGATCATAATCAAATTATGTCCACCGGCTGCGGCTACTTCCAACGCACGCTTCACATTTTCCTGCCCCCGTACATCGGAGAAGTCGAATTCAAACTGTTGCTGACGGGCGTAAAACTCTTCCCGCGTATTAACGACAGTCGGCTGCAAATCCCGTTTACCTGCAATAAATTCGATTACCTCTTTGATATTCGAAGCCCCATAAACATCCAGGTCGTTGACCACAGCCGCCTCACGGGCATTCTGTTTTGGAAGGATAAACCCTTTAAACCCTTCTTCCCTCGCCTTAATCGCTATGGGGAGAACCCCTTTTACCGGTTGGAGGCTACCGTCCAGTGACAATTCCCCCATCAACAGAAAGCGATCCAGCCGTGAAGCATCCAACTCCTCGGCCGCAGCCAATATACCGATAGCTAATGGCAGGTCGTACGACGAACCTTCCTTACGGATATCGGCCGGTGCCATATTAACAACGATACGGTTACGGGGAAATTTGTATCCGCTCACCTGGAGGGCAGAAATAATACGTTCGTGACTTTCGCGTACAGCGACATCGGGAAGGCCTACCAGAAAGAACTGGATACCTTTTGTACAATTCACCTCAATGGTTACGATGGTTGCAGAAATGCCCTGCACGGCAGCAGCATAAGATTTTACTAACATAATTAAAAGGTTTTGATTGGAAATTTAAATTCGTTTATCTTATCATTCTACCAGTTTTTCTAGTGTTTGTTCTATTTCCAGCCCATTGTCCGTCTTCAAGATGATCTTACCTTCTTCATCGATCAGGAAACAACGGGGAAGTGCATTTACATTATACAGATCGACCAGCATAGTGGCTTGGCCTGCAGAGTCAGTTACCAGGTTCCAGTCGATACTGTCTTTTGCCAGCAGTTTACGGACTTCCCGGGGATCATCATCCAGGCTGACCAGCAGCATTTCAACTTTATCTTTCGGATATTTCACCGCAACCTTATCCAAAAACAAATCTTCCGTCTGGCACATATCGCACCACGGAGCTGTAAAAGCCAATAACAGATAACGTTTCGGGAAAGAGTCCAGGCTTACGGTCTGACCATAAATATTCTTTACACTAAATCCCGGAGCTTCGGCACCCAGCGAAGTACGTTGCGCCTTGGCACTGTATTCCTGTAGTTTACGGATCAAATAAAAATTGTTCAGCTTAGGACTCAACACCGCCAGCAGTTCATCCATCTTACGGGTATCGTCCGGGTTCATAAAGAAATATTGCAACAATACTGCGGAAGCTTCTTCATCGGGATGTTCCTGAATATAGGCCTGTGCACGTTCGCTCAACGAATGACTTACATTCGTCAGGCGGGAAGGAAGATCCGTCTCTTCGATTGTATTCGTATGACTACTTTTATTATTCAGGATATTGACCAGGTCGGCCTGTTCCTTCAATAAAGGAGCAACCCCCTTACGGAAATTCGTCAGCTGGTCGTTGATACGTCCACCTTTCACCTGCAACAGAGAAGGATAAAGAGCGTCGCCGGTAATGGTCACTTTCTCACCGGGTATCAGGTAAGCAGTAGTCCAGCGTTTCTTATGATCGAAGAAGATAGTAACGGTATTGAAGTCACCTTCACTCCGCTTTAAGGAGAACTGTCCGGGTTTTTCGCAGGTAATGGTGTCGACTACTTTATAACTGTCATTCTCAAAAACGGCATATAGCGTCTCATCTTCCAGATTAGACAATTTGCCTTCAATCCGGTAAGGGACATCCCCGCCACATGATGACAAGAACAATGCGACTCCGAAAAACAGTAATAAACGTTTAATCATTATACCTTAAAACCCCACATTAACAGATAATTTGCGGTAAAGATAACAATAGAATTTAAATTACGCTAACATTTATGATAAAATTAATTCAGATATATAAAAAAAAGCGTAGAACAAATGTTCTACGCTTTTCGATAGCTTTATTCTTAACCGTTGATAAAAAATTACCTTCGGTAGGAAAATTACAATTTCGGACCAGCAGCAACCAAAGCTTTACCAGCTTCGTTTCCAGTGAACTTAGCAAAGTTCTTGATGAAACGACCAGCCAGGTCTTTTGCTTTTTCATCCCACTGAGCAGCGTCAGCGTAAGTGTCGCGAGGATCAAGGATCTTCGGATCAACGTTCGGCAATTCTGTCGGAACAACGAAGTCGAAGTAAGGAATAACCTTAGTCGGAGCTTTGTCGATAGAACCATCCAGGATAGCGTCGATGATACCTCTTGTATCTTTGATAGAGATACGTTTGCCAGAACCATTCCATCCAGTGTTAACCAGATAAGCCTTAGCACCGGTCATTTCCATTTTCTTAACCAATTCTTCGCCGTATTTAGTCGGGTGCAATGACAAGAAAGCAGCACCGA
>OGZX01000542.1_pt1 | contig 44590 bp, 38 predicted proteins | sample 1576881 | NCBI WGS metagenome assembly OGZX01 (sample SAMEA3541542, study PRJEB24748) | human gut metagenome | biome: human gut; feature: human-associated habitat; material: faeces | place: China | collected 2012 | reverse complement strand
AGCGCCGGGAGTATCTGTTTCCCCTCTTGAGAGGGGATAAGGGGTGTGTTATCTTAAGCCATAATAAAGAAAATTTACACACCCCCTGCCCCCTCTCAAGAGGGGAAGGGGTTACCACCAGCCGATATTCTCTCACCGATAAATCATCATTTGATAAACGAATTAAATACAAATCAATATGAAACCGATTCTTTTATTTACTCTGGCGTTGGCTCTTTCCGCCTGTAGCCGCAACGACAACACCTTCGATGTTACCGGAGCATTCGAATCGACCGAAGTGATCGTCTCTTCGGAAGCCAACGGGAAGATCATGGAACTGAACCTGCAGGAGGGCGATCGCCTGGAAGCCGGCGCCGTCCTGGGCTATGTCGACAGCATGCAGCTTTATCTCCGGAAGAAGCAACTCGAAGCGGGCCTTCGCAGCGTCGACATCCGCAAGCCGGACATCCGCAAACAGATCGCCTCCCTTGAACAGCAGATCGCCGTTGCCCGCAGCGAGCAGCAGCGTATGGAAAACTTAGTGAAGGCAAAAGCCGGCAACCAGAAGCAGGTGGACGACATCGTCAACAACATCAAAGTCCTGCAGAAGCAACTCGATGCCCAGTACTCCACTTTGAACAAGACAACAGGCGGAGCCGATGCCGAAGCCGAAAGCATCATTTACCAGATCATGCAACTGGACGACCAGCTGCAGAAGAGCCGTATCGTCAATCCGCAATCCGGCACCGTGCTGGTGAAATACGCCGAACCGGGCGAAGTCACCGCTGCCGGCAAGCCCCTTTATAAGATAGCCGACACGGATCTTCTTTACCTGCGCGCCTATCCGACCGCCGACCAATTGACGCAGTTGAAGCTGGGACAGACCGTCCGCGTCTTTGCCGATTTCGGAGAAGAGGAGCAGCGTGAATATCCGGGTACAATCACCTGGATTTCCGAGAAGTCCGAATTTACCCCGAAAGGAATCCAGACCAAAGACGAGCGGGCCAACCTGGTTTACGCCATCAAGATCGCGGTCAGGAACGACGGCTATCTGAAGATCGGGCAGTATGGGGAAGCGAGGTTTAATTAAGAATTAAGAATTGAAAATTAAAAAATGCGAGCGATGAGGGAGGTTGTGATTGAGCGGGTCAATAAGACGTATGGCGAGGTGCGGGCGTTGCAGGATATTTCGTTGCACATCGGCGAAGGGGAGCTGTTCGGGCTGATCGGTCCCGACGGGGCAGGCAAGACGACGCTTTTCCGGATTCTGACTACCCTGCTGCTGGCCGATAGTGGGACGGCTTCGGTTTGCGGGCTGGATGTCGTGCGCGATTATAAGGAAATCCGCTGGCGGGTCGGTTATATGCCGGGGCGTTTCTCCCTCTATCAGGATTTGACGGTGGAGGAAAACCTCGATTTCTTTGCAACCGTATTCAACACGACGATCAAGGAAAATTATGATCTGATACGCGATATCTACGTTCAGATCGAGCCTTTCAAGAAGCGGAGGGCCGGGAAACTCTCCGGCGGGATGAAGCAGAAGCTGGCCCTGAGCTGTGCGCTGATCCATCGTCCCGATGTCCTTTTCCTGGACGAGCCGACGACGGGCGTCGACCCGGTTTCCCGCGTGGAGTTCTGGGATATGCTGGACCGCCTTCGCCGTCAGGGGATCACGATCATGGTCTCGACGCCTTACATGGACGAGGCTTCGCGTTGCGACCGCATCGCCCTGATGCGCGGCGGACGTTGCCTGTCGGTCGACACGCCGGACGGCATCCGTGCGACGTTCGACAAGCGGCTGTTTGCCGTCCATTCCGCTTCGATGTATCCCTTGCTGCTCGACCTTCGGAGTTATCCGGATGCCGATTCCTGCTTCTCTTTCGGCGATGCCCAGCATTTCGCCGTCGGCAAGGAGGTGGTGGCAAGAGCGGGAGAGGCGGCCTTTATCTGCGAGTTACATCGCTTTTTAGAGGCAAAAGGACATACGGATATCCGGATCGAGCCGATAAAACCCGGTATCGAGGACTGTTTCATGGCGTTGTAAAACGCTAAAAATGCCTTCCGGGGGTCCGGATCGCACTTCGAGAGTTTTAAAAATGCTTTCCGGGGGTCCGGATTGCATTTCGAGAGTTTTAAAAATGCCGTCCGGGGGTCCGGATTACGATTTTAGAGTTTTAAAAGTCCCGTCCGGGGGTCCGGATCGCATTTTTAGAGTTTTTGAGCTCCCATCCGGGGGGCCGGATCGTAATTTTAGCATTTTTGAGCTTGTATATATAATGTATAGAACGTTGATAAGAGAGTAAAAGATGAATGTGATAGAAACAGAACGACTGACGAAGCGTTTCGGCACCTTTACCGCCGTCGACCATATCAGTTTCTCGGTAGGCGAGGGGGAAATCTTCGGTTTCCTCGGAGCGAACGGGGCGGGTAAGACGACCGCCATGCGTATGCTCTGCGGCCTTTCGACGCCCACGTCGGGCAATGGGAAGGTTGCCGGTTTCGATATTTATAAGGAGACGGAACTGATCAAGCGGCATATCGGCTACATGAGCCAGAAGTTCTCCCTCTACGGCGACCTGAAAGTCTGGGAGAATATCCGCCTCTACGGAGGCATCTACGGCCTGCCCGAAAAGCGGTTGAAGGAGAAGACCGACGAACTGCTACGGGTGCTCGACATGGAGCACGAACGCAACACGCTGGTCGACGCCCTGCCGCTCGGCTGGAAACAGAAGTTAGCCTTCTCGGTCGCCGTCATCCACGAGCCCCGCATCGTCTTTCTGGACGAGCCTACCGGAGGCGTGGACCCCGTCACCCGCCGCCAGTTCTGGGAACTGATCTACCAGGCGGCGCAGCGGGGCATCACCGTATTCGTCACCACTCACTATATGGATGAGGCGGAGTATTGCAACCGCGTCTCCATCATGGTGGACGGCAAGATCGAAGCCCTCGACAGCCCGGCCGCGCTGAAGAAAACTTTCAAGGCCGATAATATGAACGATGTCTTCCGGGCCTTGGCCCGAAATGCAAAAAGAGGAGAGTAAGACGCATGAAACAATTTATCTCTTTCATTAGAAAAGAATTCTATCATATCTTCCGGGATAAGCGGACGATGATGATCCTGTTGGCAATGCCGATCATCCTGATCATCCTTTTCGGATATGCCATCACGACCGAGATCAAGCGCGCCCCGATCGCCATCCTGGACCAGAGCCGGGACGAGGTGACGCAGAAAATGATCGAGCATCTTGCCGCCAGCGAGTACTTCGAACTCTACACAATGGTCGAAAGCCAGGCGGAAGCGCAGGCGCTTTTCCGGCAGGGCAAGGTGCGGTTAGTCATCGTCTTTCCCGCTCAATACGCCTCCTCGCCCGACGTCTCCGTCCAGCTCCTGGCCGACGCCACCGACCCGAACGAGGCAACGCAGCTTGCCGCCTATGCAACCGCAATCCTTAGTCAGGTGAAAGTTGAAACTATCAACTCTCCACTTTCAACTGGCAACGCGATTACGCCAGTCGTCTCGTTGCTCTACAATCCTTTGATGAAAGGCGCCTATAACTTTGTGCCCGGCGTGATGGGATTGATCCTGATCCTGATATGCGCCATGATGACCTCTGTCGGGATTGTGAAGGAGAAAGAGATCGGGACGATGGAGGTGCTGTTGGTGTCTCCCATGAAACCGGTCTATATCATTCTGGCAAAGGCCACGCCGTATCTGTTGCTGAGCCTGGTCAATATTGCGACGATCCTGTCGTTGTCCTATTTCCTGTTGGATGTGCCGATTGCCGGCAGCCTGACGCTGTTGGTGTCGGTATCTATCCTCTATGCACTGGTGTCGCTCTGCCTGGGGTTGCTGATTTCGACAGTGGCCGATACGCAGCAGGCGGCGATGCTGGTCAGTGCCGTTGTCCTGATGCTTCCGGTGATGCTGCTCAGCGGGATGATGTTCCCGATCGAGAATATGCCGAAGATCCTGCAAGTGCTGTCCAATATCGTTCCGGCCCGGTGGTATATCTCCGCGGTAAAAGATATCATGATAAAAGGATTGAGCGTGAGGGCGATCCTGCCTGAGATCAGTATCCTGGCCGGTATGGCGGTTTTCCTGGTTGCCTTGAGTGTGAAACGTTTTAAAATACGATTGTAATATGTTGAAGTATCTATTGGAAAAGGAATTTAAACAGATCAAGCGGGATAGCTTTCTGCCCCGTATCATTTTCCTGTTGCCCATCCTGCAACTGGTGATCCTTCCTTTTGCCGCAAATTTCGAGATGCGCAATATCAACCTGAGCATCGTGGATAACGACCATTCCGTCCTGTCCCAACAATTAAGGGAGAAGGTGCTCTCTTCCGGTTACTTCAACTTGGTCGACGTCTCGGCAAAGTATGACGAAGCACTCACCTCCATCGAGAGCAACAAGGCGGATATCATTCTGGAAATCCCTTCCCGCTTCGAGGAATGCCTGGGGCGCGAAGGGGGAGCGGAGGTGCTGATCGCCGCCAATGCCGTGAACGGGACGAAAGGAGGAATGGGCAGTTCATACCTCTCGTCCATCCTGATGGACTTCAATCAGGAGAAAGGCCTTTCTCCCGCCGCCGGGCAGATGGGAGGCGTCCGGGTGACGAACCTGTTTAATCCGCATCTGAACTATAAGATTTATATGGTTCCGGGGATCATGGCGTTCCTGCTGACGATCATCGGCGGTTTCCTTTCCGCCCTGAATATCGTGAGCGAGAAGGAGAAGGGGACGATCGAGCAGATCAATGTGACGCCTGTCCCGAAAGCCTTGTTCCTGCTTTCCAAGTTGATACCGTTCTGGGTGATCGGGCTGTTTCTGCTTACGATAGGGGCGCTTGTCGCCTGGCTGGTCTACGGGCTGGTGCCGGTGGGCCACCTTGGGATCATTTACCTGTTTGCGGCTGTCTATCTGATGGCTTTTACCGGGTTCGGACTGGCTATCTCGTCTATTTCTTCAAGCCAGCAGCAGGCCATGTTTACGGCTTTCTTTTTCTTTATCATATTTCTTCTTCTGAGCGGTCTGTTTACGCCGATCAGCAGTATGCCCGAATGGGCGCAGGTGCTGACCCGGTTCAATCCGGTCCGCTATCTGGTGGAAGTGATGCGTATGGTCTATCTGAAAGGGAGCAGCCTTGCCGATATGTCGGGACATTTTGTGATTATATGTTTGTTTGCCTTGTTCTTTAATGTCCTGGCTGTCTTGAGTTACCGAAAAAACAGTTGACGGATTGCTTTCCGTCAACTGTATTATGCTTTACGACATACTTAACTAATTTTTGCATACATCCTGCCTTCATTTCTCCGCACTCTTTTATATTTGATTCAAATCTGAAACAATATTTCAAATATGGAAAGCAGTATTCCAAATATGGAAAAATCTGAAGAGAACTACAAGGTGCCCAATCTCGAAAAAGGGATTGCCGTACTGGAGTATCTGTCGCTTAACACACAAGGCGGCACGCTTCAGGAGATCAAGTCTGCTCTCGATATTTCGCAGACTACGGCCTACCGTATCCTGAATACGCTGGTACGCTTGGATTATTTGATTTATAATGAAGACACAAAGCGATACAAATTGTCTCGCAAGCTATTGACTTTAGGATTCAGATCGCTAAACGAACACAACCTCCTGGAAACTGTTTTACCGCGCCTGCGCGATTTGCGCGACCAGGTAAAAGAGACAGCATGCTTCGGCGTGTTAGGGGATAAGAAGGGCATTTTCATCGAGCAGGCGCAGGGACATCATACGTTCCGTTTCATCCTGTCTCCGGGAAAACCTTTCGACTTGCACTGTTCGGCTCCGGGAAAGGCGATTATGGCTTATTTGCCGAATACGGTCCGGGACCGTTATTTGTCATACATGGAATTTACACGCTACAACGCCCGGACGATTACTACGCGCAATGCTTATTTAGAAGAATTGGAGAAGGTCCGGAAATTGGGCTATGCCATGGATAACGAGGAAGAACTGAACGGTGTGATCTGCATCGGAGCTCCTATCTTTAATTACACGGGCTATCCCTGCGGGGCCATCTGGATCTCAGGGCCGAAAGACCGCTTGTCGAGAGATGTGGTGCGGACATCCGTAGACTGTATAAAGAATGTGGCACAGGCTATCTCTCTCGAATTAGGATACAGTAAAGCAAGAAAAATATAATACATAATAATATTACCATGAACACACGAAAATACATGCTAAAAAACTCACTGGTGGCTTGTCTTGCCTGCTGTTGCATCTCTATTGCTTCAGCAGGCAACCCACCGTTCTTCCCGACAGACATTGCCGTGAACGGGAAAGGTGAGTTGTTGATGACGGATAAGGGAGTAAAGCGGGTGGATGTCTTTTCGCCTGACGGTACGGCATTGCTGCGTTCTTTCCCGATGGACGAAGCGCCTACCGGCATTTTGATGGATGGTGATAAAGCCTATGTGACTACTTTCGGAACGACAGGCCATTTGCAGGTGCTGTTATTGGAGTCGGGGCGGATAGAGGCTTCCATTCCGACCGGTTCGGGAGCCTGTCATCCGATGTTCGGTCCGGACAGGAAACATATATATGTATGTAACCAGTTCCAGAATACGGTATCCGAGATCGACCCGGCGTCGCGCAAGGTGGTACGCACCGTGAAAGTGCTGCGCGAACCGAAATCGGCCGTGTTCAGCAAGGACGGCAAATATATGTTTGTCACCAACTTCCTGCCGGCCCAGCGGGCTGACCTCGATTATGTGGCCGCCTGCGTTTCGGTCATCGAGATGGACGGCTTCACGAAGGTGAAAGACATTCAGCTGGCCAATGGCAGCAACGCACTTCGGGGCATCTGCATCACTCCCGATGGCAAATATATTTACGTCTCGCATAACCTGGGACGCTTCACGGTTCCGACTTCACAGTTGCAGCAGGGCTGGATGAACACCAGCGCTTTCAGCGTGATCGACGTGGACAAGCAGGAGTTCCTGGGTGCCGTTGTAGTTGACGAACCCGAACGGGGTGCCGCCGGTATCTGGAGCATCGCCTGTAATGACGAATCAGTCTTTATCTCACATTCCGGTACACACGAAGTCAGCGTGATCGACCATAAAGCCATGCTCGACAAGTTCCTGAACTATCCGAACAAGGCGGTGCTGGATTATGACCTGACATTCCTCTACGGCCTGCGTGAACGTATCCAGTTACAGGGAAACGGTCCCCGCAATATGCTTCTGTCCGGCGACAAGCTGATCATCCCGACCTATTTTGCCGATGTACTGAACATTATGGATATCCAGACGAACGAGGTGACGGCAACCGAACTGAACCCCGGCCGCGAAGAAAGCGATGAAAACAAAGGGGAACGCTACTTTAACGACGCCTCCCACTGCTTCCAGAACTGGCAAAGCTGTAACGGCTGTCATCCGGGCGATGCCCGCACGGACGGCATGAACTGGGACCTGATGAACGACGGTGTCGGTAACTCCAAGAACTGCAAGAGCCTGCTCTTTAGTCATGTGACGCCTCCCAATATGATTTCCGGAATCCGCGCATCGGCGGAAGTGGCTGTCCGTGCAGGATACAACTTTATCCAATTCTTTGATATTACCGAAGAAGACGCCCTCTGTGTGGATGCTTACCTGAAAGCGCTTCGTCCCGTCGCCAGCCCTTATCTGGTCAACGGCGAACTGTCCGAACTGGCAAAAGAAGGCCAGAAGGTCTTCGAGAAGCTGAAATGCGGAGAATGTCACAGCGGCGTTTACTACACAGACATGAAAATGCACCGTATCGGTGAAGACATAGAGTTCGAGAAAGGATGGGACACCCCAACTTTGCGTGAGGTATGGCGCACGGCTCCTTATCTGTTTAACGGACGGGCTGCCACGATGAAAGAGGTGTTCAGCGTCTATAAACACGGCATCGAGAAGAAAGTATCAGAGAAAGACATCGAAGCACTAACCGAATACGTAAACTCTTTATGAACTACTGCGATAAAATACATTATAATATTTATACAACCGGGGTCGCTGCCTTCGGTGAAATGGTCGACGCCTTGCTGGCGCAACTGCCGCAGGACGAACAGATTCTCCGCCTGGCCTTCTTCGGCATGCCGTCCGACAACGAGCAATATGTCTCGCGCCGTATCATGCTGCGCGAGAAGATCCGCAAGTTCTACGGCAACCACGAGCCAGTGCTGAGCTATGTTTCCCAACCGCCTCTGAATGCAGGGTTGATCCTGGAAGTCCATAGCTACAAGACCGGCGAAGGCGATCATGTCACATTCCGCCATTACGGCGGTTTCCCGTATGTCGTATTGGAGAATGCGGACGGACGCTTTCTCTTTGCCGGCGGTTTCCACGGGGATGTGATCAATTTCGGTATCCAGCAGCAGTCGGCGGAAGTATTCCACATGATAGGCGAAGTGATGCGCCGGGAAGGCTTCCCGATAAACAGCATCGTCCGCCAATGGAACTACATCGAGCAGATCACGCGTTTCGACGGTCCGGACCAGCATTACCAGATGTTTAATAACGCCCGTGCCGATTTTTACGGCAAGACAGACTGGGAGAATGGCTATCCGGCCGCAACCGGTATCGGCGCAAACCTGGGTGGAATCCTGGTAGATTTGGATGCGGCAGTCTTTGCCCGTCCCGAATGCTACGCTACGCCGATCGACAATAAGTTGCAGGTCGCTGCGCACGCCTATTCGGACCAGGTCCTGGAAGCTGCCCAGCAGAAGAAGGCGACACCTAAGTTCGAACGTGCCAAAAGCATGACCTTCGATGGCAGGCGGATCGTTTATATATCCGGCACGGCTGCCATCCGGGGAGAAGAAAGCCTGGTGGGAGTGGGCCTCGGACGTCAGCTCCATATCACAATGGAGAATATCGACCAGTTGATCGGAAATGCTAAGTTGAAGATGCTGCGCGTCTACCTGAAAGAAAAGTCTTTCTACGAAGAAGCACGCGAACTGCTGGAAGGCTATCGGTTGGATATACCGGTTTCCTATATGTGGGCGGATGTTTGCCGGGACGAACTATTAATCGAAATAGAAGGCATCGCTATCGAATAGGAATGTCATAACGATGATTCGGAAAAGTCATTACTTTGCCAACGGATTGCCATAGGCTTGGCAAAGTTTTGCCACGGGCATGGCAAGGTTGTGCCAATAGGATGGCAAGAGCGTGCCATCAGCATGGCAAATGTTTGCCATTACGTTGGCAAAAGTACTTGATAGTATGGATACAAAAAATGGATGCAGAGAGGATAACAAATATTACTAACTAAATAAACAAAAGAAAGAAATGAAAAAGAATCTGATGAAATTAACGGCTATGGGAGCGCTGCTGCTCTCTATGGCTGCATGTACCGGCAAAACATCTACTGGCGAAGCTACCTGTTGCGCTGCGGCAGGGAAGGGGCAATGCACTGAACAGTGCGGAAGCGATTGTGAGAATGAATGTGGAAACAATGCTAACTGTAAAAATAAAAAAGAAATGAAGTATTCAAAGAAGTACACAAATGCCGACTTCTACAAAGACGGCAAGTTCCAACAGGATGTTGCCACAGAGGCAATGAAAGACATGTTTGCTTTCTATGGTGTTCCTTACACCGAGTTGATGGCTAAAGACATGTGGGTAACAGATTTCGGTCTGGGTGATTTTGAAAACGTAGGTATGGGCGGTATCTTCTGGGTTAATGACGCAGAATATGGCTACTTTGCTCATGCAATCTATCTGCTTCCGGGACAGATGATCCCCGAGCATGCTCATGTAAAAACTAAATTCCCGGCTAAACACGAGTCCTGGATGGTAGAAAAAGGATGGGTATATAACTTCTCTGAAATAGGAGACGCAACCCCCAACGCTCCGGCTATTCCTGCCACTCACGGCGCTATCAAGAGCAAGAACTTCGTGGTTCAGAATGTCGGTGATGTTCTTCGCCTGAAAAAACTGGAAACATTCCACTTTATGATGGCTGGTCCTGAAGGTGCTATTGTTGATGAATGGGCATGCTATCACGATAACGACGGCTTGCGCTTCACCAACCCGAAAGCTGCGCTATAATATAAGTAATACCACCTTATAATTTACTACATGAATAAATACTATTTATTAGTATCACTCCTTCTGTCCTCTTCTGTCTTGGTATCCGCTGGGCCCAAGCAGAAGAAGGCGGAAACGTGGATTGATGCTTCAGTCAAAGCTAAGACGGAATTACAAGCCAAGCTGAAGAAATCCGGAATGCCGGTCATCTCTACCTGGATGAAGCATAAGGCGAAAGCCGAACCTTTCGTGGTAGACCTGAAAGGGCTGGATAAGCTGGTGCTTGTGACTGCCGGAGGTCCCGACGGTACGGAAAACGACCAGGCTGTATGGGCAAACGCCCGTTTGATAAAGGCCGATGGTACTGCCGTATGGTTGGACGAGGTTCCTTATGAATATGGTGTTGCCGGTTGGGCGACGCCTAAGATGAACACAAATGCTTACGATCATGAGATTTTCATTGCCGGCAAGGAATATAAACACGGCGTCTTCTGCCATGCAAACGGCACACTGGTCTATCCGGTCAAAGGAGAATATGTCCGTTTTGAAGCCGAGGTCGGTATAGATGATACATCGAGTGGCGGAAGCGTGTTCTTCCAGGCATTGAACACTGTTCCGGCTTTCGTGGCGGAAGAGTTGAATGCCAAATACCCGAAGGAGATCGGTATGTTAGGCGCTGTTCTGGACGGTCTGGACACCTGGTTGGTTACTCCGGACGCCTCTGTCGAGAAACAGGCAGTGGAGAATGCGATCGCCCGGTTGAAAGACGGTGCTTATTTCACCAATGTAGCGAAACAGATTGCCGGTGAAAAAGACCTCAATACACAGATACACCAGTATCTTGCGCTGGTCGAAAAGGTGCAGGAAGTCTATAACCTGCAGAACGACCTGGAATGGTTGAACGTGGAAGCTGTCAAGTTGGCCTTTGCCGATATGAAAAAGCAGAAGGGTTATGACGCTGCCAAATATGAACCGATGCTGAACGAATTGGTACAGCTCGAAAAGAAAGGTTTTAAAGGTATTTATAATGATGACGCGCAGACGATAGCCGATGCTAAGAAAGCGCTGGAATGTAAACGTGCCATCTTGCTGGCCAACCCGTTGTTGGATGCCGACAAGATTGTGGCCGCCCGCTTTAAAGTAGGGGCCAAGGCACATCAGATCATGACTCCTTCATTAGGAACGCAGGCTAATAACTGGAGTAACCAGGAATCGGCCGGTCGCGAAGGCTTCGATGCTGAAATTGTCGAACTCTCCAATCTGCGCGGCGACGTACAGATGCGTCAGGTCTACAAGCCGACGAACGGTTCTTCCATTGCCGACCTGAAGCTGCATTGGGACGGTGACCGTGTGATGTTCACACAGACACAGGACGACAAGCGTTGGAACATCTACGAAGTGAAGTTAGATGGAACCGGCTTCAAGCCGTTGGTGGAAAACGACGAGCCGGACTTGGAGTTCTATGACGGGACTTACCTGCCTGACGGCCGTGTGATTGCGATCTCCAATATCGGTTACCAGGGTGTTCCTTGTGTGAACGGTTCCGATGCAGTAGGAAATATGGTGCTGTATAACCCGAAAGATAAGAGTATGCGCCGTCTGACGTTCGACCAGGATGCCAACTGGAATCCGGTTATCATGAATAACGGACGCGTGATGTACACCCGTTGGGAATATACCGACCTGACTCACTACTATTCCCGTATCGTCATGCACATGAACCCGGACGGAACGGAGAACAAGGCCCTCTATGGCAGCGGCGCGATGTTCCCGAACAGTACGTTCGATGTGCAGCCTTTGCCCGGTCATGGCTCTGCCTTTGTCGGCATCATCTCCGGCCACCACGGCGTAGCCCGTTCAGGCCGTATGATTATCTTTGATCCGACAAAAGGACGTAAGAGCACGCTCGGTATGGTACAGGAAATTCCTCACCGCAACCGTCCGGTCAAAGAAGAAATCAAAGACCAGTTGGTAAACGGCGTATGGCCGCAGTTCATCAAACCGACTCCGCTGAACGATAAATATTTCCTGGTTGCAGCCAAGTTAGACCCGCACGCACTGTGGGGACTTTATCTGGTGGACGTTTACGACAATGTGACTTGCCTGATGCAGGCCGAAGGTGAAGGGTATATCAGCCCGATCCTGGTGCGCAACACCAAGACTCCTCCGGCTATTCCTGACCGTGTGAAGCTGAATGAAAAGGAAGCGACCTTCTTTATTCAGGATATCTACGAAGGTGAAGGCCTGAGAGGTATTCCCCGCGGTACGGTTAAATCTCTCCGTCTGCATGCTTACGAATATGCGTATGTGAAGACCCGTTCCGATCATAACTGGCATGGCATTCAGTCCGGCTGGGATATCAAACGTATGTTAGGTACGGTTCCCGTTGAAGAAGACGGTTCCGTGATTTTCAAAGCTCCGGCCAACACTCCGATCTCTATCCAGCCGTTGGATAAGGATGGCGTTGCTATCCAGTGGATGCGTAGCTGGGTGACAGGCCAGCCGGGTGAAGTGGTGTCCTGTATCGGTTGCCACGAAGACCAGAATCAGATTCCTATCCCGAAACGTGTGATCGCATCGCAGAAGGCTCCGTCGGCATTGACTTTGCCGGAAGGCGGTACGCGTTCCTTTACGTTCGATCTGGAAGTACAGCCGATCCTTGACCGTGCATGTATCGCTTGTCACAATGGCAATGGTAAAGCATTCGACCTGCGTGGCGGCGTGAAAGATGAGTTGGGTTACGGTACGTCTTATCTGAACCTGCATCCTTATGTACATCGCCAGGGTGGTGAAGGCGATATGGTTGTCCTGCAGCCGTACGAATATCATCCGAACACCAGCGAGCTGGTCCGCCTGTTGAAGAAAGGCCATCACAATGTGAAGCTGACAGATAAGGAATGGAAGACGCTTTATAACTGGATCGACTATAATGCTCCGGACAAGGGCTATTTCAATGCAAACGTCCTGGATATGCTTCCTTACAAGGGATTCGACCAGATCAAACGCCGTAAGGATTTGACCGACAAGTATGCACATGGTGCCGGTGTGGACTGGAAGAAGGAGATTGCCGACTATGCCGACTATCTGAAGAAGCAAGGCCCGATCACTCCGGAAATGCCGGAAAAAGCAGCTCCTGTCAAGGAAAAGCAAGTGAAGGTGAAGGGCTGGCCTTTCGGTGCAGACCGTATCAAGGAAATGCTGGCGAAGGAAACAGAAACCCGTAAAACGGTGGAAATTGCTCCGGGCGTGAAGATCAACTTCGTACGTGTTCCTGCCGGTGAATTCGTAATGGGTAGCTATCGTGGCGAACCGGATGCTTATCCGACAGCCAAGGTGAAGATCGATAAAGGCTTCTGGATGGCGGAACTGGAAACAACCAATGAACAGTTCAACGTAGTCTTCCCGGATCACGACAGCCGTTTTGTAGATCAGCAGTGGAAAGACCACGTGAACCAGGGTTATCCGGCCAACAAACCGGAACAGCCGGTTATCCGTGTCAGCTATAACGACGCCATGGAGTATTGCAAGAAACTGAGCGAAAAGACCGGTCTCAACATTACGCTTCCGACAGAAGCGCAGTGGGAGTGGGCTTGCCGCGCCGGTAGCGACCAGGACTTCTGGTATGGCGATATGCACACTGACTTCGGCAAGAAAGACAATCTGGCTGACAAGACAACGCTGTTACTTGCCGTTTCCGGTATAGACCCGCAGCCGATGGCAAAGACCAATCCGTGGTACAAATACTACACCTTCCTTCCGAAAGAAGAAAGCGTGGACGACGGTAATCTTGTCCAGGTAGGCGGTAAGGCATACGAAGCCAATCCGTTCGGTCTGTATAGCATGCACGGAAATGTAGCCGAATGGACCCGTTCGGATTATGTATCATATCCATATAATGAAAAGACGAAAGAGACATCCGAATACAAGGTGGCACGCGGCGGTTCCTATATCGACCGTCCGAAATATGCCGCAGCTTATACCCGTAAGGCTTATTACCCGTATCAGCGTGTATTTAATGTCGGTTTCCGTATGATCATTGAAGATTGATAATTAAGATGTATAAATAACATCTATCAACTAATAGAGCACACAGATGTGGCAGATTGCCACAGATTTTTTCATTACACGATTAATCTGCGTACATTTGCTGCATCTGTGAACTCTAATTATAATGTAAATGAAAACAAGTCTCGAACGATTTTTCTCCTCTTTTGTAACGACGATCGTCCTGTTACTGATTTATGCCTTTGGCCTGGCCGTTGCCACTTTTATTGAAAAGTATCACGGTACAGCAGCAGCCAAAGCAATGGTCTATTATTCCCCGCTGTTTTTCCTTCTCCAATTCCTTTTAGTCGTCAACTTCCTGGCGGCAGTCATCAAACACCAATACCTGAAACGCGGCAAATGGGGATTGATACTGACTCATTTTGCTTTTATCATCATCCTTCTGGGTGCTCTCACCTCTTTTCTTTTCGGTGAGGAAGGCATCCTGCACTTGCGTGAAGGCGAGACAAGCAACCGGATTGCTGTCCGTACTTCCGATAACACAACTTATCACACCCTGCCTTTTTCCGTTGAACTGAAGAAATTCACCTTAACCCGCTATCCCGGTTCCGCCAGCCCTTCGTCTTACGAGAGCGAAGTGATCGTCCATGTCGACGGACAGGACCGTGAAGAGCGGATCTTTATGAATAACATATTGGATGTAAAAGGTTACCGCTTCTTCCAGGCCTCCTACGACCAGGACGAACAGGGAACGATTCTCTCCGTCAACCGCGATGTGGCCGGACGGAATATAACTTATACCGGTTACCTGCTGTTGCTGATCGGCTTGATCCTCAGCCTGGTCGGTAAAGACTCCCGTTTCATGCGTCAGAGCCGCCGGTTGAAAGAACTGCGGCGGGCGACGAATGTGACGGTCGTACTGCTCGCTTTACTGGCTGTCTCCGTGCAGGCGGGAGCGAAAGGCGATGCGTCTCCCATGCTGGATGCCGTACAGAAATACCAGGTAAGCCCTGCCCATGCCGAGTTGTTCGGCGCGCTGCCGATCCAGTCGGCCAACGGGCGTATGATGCCGGTCAATACGTTCTCTTCCGAGGTTCTTCGTAAACTCCATAAATCGGATAAGATCGGCAAACTGAATTCCGACCAGTTCCTGTTGAGCCTTCTGGCCATGCCGGATATGTGGATGCGGGTGCCTTTTATTGCCCTGTCCAATCCGGAGCTGGCAAACTACTATGACCTGACGGACGGCGAATGTGCCTATATCCAGGTCTTCGACAGTAACGGCAATTATAAGTTGCAGGACAAGCTGGAAGAGGCCTATAATAAAATGCCGGCCCAGCGTACCCGTTTCGATAAAGACCTGATGAAACTGGACGAACAGATGAACATCGTCCACCAGTTGCTGAACCACCAGATGCTGAATCTCTTCCCTAAGGAAAACGATCCGAACCATAAATGGTATGCGCCTGGGGATGACCTCTCGGTCTTTGCCGGCAAGGACTCCATGTTCGTATCTCGTATTCTTGAATGGTATCTGGGTGAAGTACAGGGGGCGTTGAAGAGTGGCGACTGGGCGAAAGCCGACGAAGTGGTCGGGATGATCAGCACGTATCAGCAGGCAAAGAACAAAACACTTGATATCAGTCCTAAACGGATGGAGGCAGAGTTGAAATACAACAAGATGGATGTCTTCCGCTATTGTAAGATCGGCTATCTGATCCTGGGTGGGTTGTTGCTGGTTCTCTCTTTTGGTATGCTGTTCCGGCAGAGCCGCTGGATGAAGATGACTGCCTGGCTACTGGGTATCGGTGTGCTGGTCGTGTTCCATTACCACATGTTCGGTATGGGGATGCGTTGGTATATCGGTGGCTATGCTCCCTGGAGCAATTCATACGAGACGATGGTCTATGTAGGATGGGCGACCGTCCTGGCCGGTCTGTTGTTCGCGCGGCGCAGTACGATCACCTTCGCGCTGGCTACCCTGTTCGGCGGTATCATTCTCTTTGTGTCCAGCCTGAACTGGATGGACCCGGAGATCAATCCGCTTGTTCCTGTCCTGAAATCTCCCTGGCTGATGTTCCATGTTGCGGTTATCGTGGCTGCCTACGGTTTCTTCGGTATCAGTTGCCTGATCGGGTTGACCAATATGGTGATGATGTCTATTATGGGCAAGAAGAACGGGGAAATGTTGAAGGCACGTATTACGGAACTGAGTATTGTAAACGAGATGGCGCTTTGGGTGGGACTTGCCCTGATGACTGTCGGAACGTTCCTCGGAGCTGTCTGGGCTAACGAATCCTGGGGCCGTTACTGGGGCTGGGACCCGAAGGAGACCTGGGCGCTGATTACGATGGTTGTATACGCTGTGGTTGCTCACCTCCATCTGGTAAAACGTTGGAATAACCTTTGGTTGTTCAACCTGATGTCGGTTGTTGCGTTTGCCTCTGTGTTGATGACTTTCTTCGGTGTCAATTATTTCCTGAGCGGGATGCATTCATATGGGCAGAACGATAATGTGAATGGCATATTCACCTATCTTTATATGGCCTTGGGAGTAGTCGTCGTTCTGGCTTTCCTGTCACGTAGAAGATGGAAGAGAGTCGAGTAGATATGTTTTTAGAAGGATAGAATTAACAACGAGTAATAATACGAACACTTAAAATTAATTAGTCATGAGAACATTTAATCACGTCGGTATCGTAACGACAGAAAAAGTAGAAGGGGCTATGTATAATGAAGGCCTGAGTGTATGGTTGACGGACTACAGTAAGAGCCCGAACCGTATCGAGTTTCTGAAATTTGAAGTAGGAAGCTGCCTGCCCGAGCTGGTGCAGAAACAGGGACATATCGCCTACACTGTTCCTTCCTTGGAAGAAGAGCTGAAAGGCAAAAAGGTGATCTTCGGCCCGGCTGTATGCGACGAGCATCTTACGATCGCTTTCATCGAAGAAGAAGGCATCGCCATTGAAATCATGGAGATTAAATAATAACGTAAATAACTTGAATAGGAGGAAAATACCATGTCAGACATTAAGACAAAATTCATAAATGATCCCGAACAGATAACACCCGAATTGCTGGAAGGTTATGTATTGGCATACCCTGACCAGGTTAAATTGGGAGGTGAAAACATCGTAGTACGTGCCAACCCGAAGAGCGAAGACAAGGTCGCTATCGTTACTTTGGGCGGTTCCGGCCATGAACCTGCATTGAGCGGATTCGTTGGCGAAGGGATGCTGGACTGCTCCGTAGTGGGAGATGTGTTTGCTGCTCCCGGCGCACAGCGTCTTTTCCAGGCTTTGCAGCTGATGAAACGCGAAGCCGGCATCCTGTTGGTTGTCCTGAACCACTCGGGCGACGTGATGAGTGCAAACATGGCTTGCCAGTTGGCAGAACGTGTAGGTATCAAGGTGAAACAGGTGCTGACTCACGATGATATCAGTGCCGGTATCGGTGCCAACACAGACGACCGCCGTGGTCTGGCCGGATGTGTGCCTTTGTATAAGATACTGGGTGCTGCCGCCGAAGAAGGCAAATCACTGGACGAACTGGCTGAAATAGCTGAACGTTATAATAAGAATGTGGCAACGCTGGCTGTCGCTATGCGCTCTTGTACACATCCGCAGAATGGTGGTACGATCACCGATCTGCCGGCCGGTGTTATGGAGATTGGTATGGGACAGCATGGTGAAGGCGGTGGCGGACAGAAACCGCTGGTATCTGCCGACGATACGGCTGCCGAAATGGTGGATCTGCTTTGCCAGCAGCTTCAGCCGAAGGCCGGCGACAAGATGATGCTTATCATTAATGGTGTAGGAGCCACTACACACATGGAACTGAACATTATCTTCCGCAAAGCCTACAAGGAATTGGAAGCTCGTGGCCTGCAGGTTGTCGTGAGCCGCATCCAGGAAATCCTGACCGTACAGGAACAGGCCGGTTTCCAGATGATTATGGCTATCCTCGACGAAGACCATATCGACTATCTGAAGAATAAACGTGCTGATGCACCTTACTGGACAACAATCGGTAAATAAACGAGATATGAAACAATTGACTATCGAGAACTTCAAGGCGATGCTGGACACCGCCTTGAAGAACATCAAAGAACGCGAAGACGAATTTTCTAAACTGGACGCCGTTATCGGTGATGGCGACCACGGACAGGCAATCGTAACGGCTATGTCCGCCATCGTTGCTACGGCTCAGAAAGGAACAGAGTTTAAATCCATGCTGAACGATATGGGTTTCGACGTCATGCTGCAGGTGAGCGGCTCTACCAGTACCCTGCTGGGTGCGTTTTTCCTGGGGATGAGTGACCATGCTGCCGGAACGGAGCTGGATGCAGCCGGAGTGAAAGCCATGTTTGCCGGTGGCCTTGCCAACGTGCAGAAACAGACAAAAGCCCAGAAAGGCGACAAGACCATGATGGACGCACTGATCCCTGCCGTAGATGCTATTCAGGCATGCGCTTCCGATGACATCAAGGAAATATTGGAAGCCGGAGCAAAAGCCGCCCTTGCCGGTGCTGCTTCGACTGTCGATATGAAAGCCAACTTCGGCCGTGCCCGCAATTACGGCGAGCGTTCCATCGGTTATGCCGACAGTGGCGCCACTTCCTGGAGCTGTATGTTTGCTTCATTCGCCCAGGCATTATAACACACTCCTCGTAGGGACGGTTCGTGAACTGTCCTTCGTCTGATTTAATTAACTGTATAACAAATAAAGAAAGGAATAACACTATGCCAGATATGGATGGTTTCAGAGAAGCAAACAACTATGGTTTCGGACAGACTTCTCAATTTGATAATTTTCATGTAAAAGGTGCGTCTAACTTACCTTGGGGTATGAAAGACCGTCTGTCCCGTATCTTCAACCCGAAAACAGGCCGTGCCGTCATGCTGGCATTCGACCACGGGTTTATTATGGGGCCGACTTCCGGTTTGGAACGCATTGACTTGAACATCGTTCCCCTCGTACAGTATGCCGATTGTATTATGTGTACACGTGGTATCCTGCAGACTTCGATCCCTGCTAATATCAATAAACCTGTCTGTCTGCGCTCGGATGCCGGCTCAACGATCCTTACGGAACTGAACCGTAACGTTCTGATCGACATCGAAGATGCAATCCGCTGCAATGCTTCCGCTCTGGCAGTCATGTTCTCTGCCGGTGACGGCGACCAGGAAGCGATAACGGCTGCCAATCTGGTTGAAGCCGTGGATATGGGTAACCGCTATGGTATCCCTGTGATGGGCGTTACGGCTGTCGGCAAACAGATGGCGCGTGACTCCCGTTATTTCGCACTGGCTTCCCGCGTATGTGCTGAAAACGGAGCTTCTATCGTGAAGACTTACTACTGCGACGGTTTTGAAAAGGTGGCTGCTTCCTGTCCGGTTCCCGTAGTGATCGCCGGCGGTAAGAAACTTCCCGAAAAAGAAGCACTCGAACTTTGCTATAACGCTGTTAACGATGGTGCTGCCGGTGTCGATATGGGACGTAATGTCTTCCAGAGCGAAAACCCCGCTGCCATGATCCAGGCTGTACATGCGGTCGTACACGAAGGGCTGACGCCGGAGCAGGGCTTTGAAATGTTCAAGGATTTGTCAAAATAATAAGTCATGCGTAAATTATTTACATATCTCTGTTCTGCATTGTTGTTGGTGACTGCCACTTCCTGCGAGAAGAAAACAGAGAAACTGTTGTTAGGCGGTTCCGGTTGGAACAAGATCGTTATTATCGATAAGAACACTAAGCAGGTAGAGTGGGAACATCCTCTTGAAAAAGGATGGGAATGCAACTCTGCCGTTGCCACTCCGGACGGCAATATCCTTTTTGCCTACGCCAGAGGGGCGAAGCTGATCGACCGCAATCACCAGGAGATCTGGGATATTGCAGCTCCGGACACATGCGAGATGCAGACAGCCCGCGTATTGCCCGACGGCAATTACTTGTTAGGATGGGTAGGCCATCCGGCTGTTATCATGGAAGTGAGCCCGAAAGGCGATATCCTGTCGCGTACCGAATACGAAACAGGTATCGAACATCCGCACGCCCAGTTCCGTCAGTTGAACAAGAACGAACGTGGCAACTACCTGATGCCTCTCTTCGCAACCTCCCAGGTTCGTGAGATCTCCCCGGCAGGCGAAGTCGTGAAGATTACGACGCTCGAAGGAACTCCTTTTACTACGTTGGCTCTGGCTAACGGAAATTATTGGGTTGCCTGTGGTGACGGTCATTCCCTGATGGAAGTGAATCTCGATAACGGCCAGGTAGCCCGTCGTTTTGGTGAGAACGATATCAAAGGTGCCCGTCTCTTTTTCGTTGCTGGTCTGCTTCCTGCAAAGGATGGCGGCCTGTACGTTTGCAACTGGCAGGGCCATGACAAGAATGCTGTAGAAGCCAACAGTCCGCAGGTATTCGAAATAAATGAAAAAGGCCAAATACTCTGGAGCCTGAATGACAACGAAAAGTTCGGTATGATCTCTACGATCAGTTCGATTGAATAATCACGAATATTTCCGTATCAAAAGGGATGTGATCGCAAGTCACATCCTTTTTTTGTAGTCGGGTAGGCATAAATTGTTGTACAGAAGATAGAAACCTCAAAAAGAATAGTATCTTTGCGAGAAGATATTCATAATAAAATAAATAACTATGGAAAATCAATCAGCATTAGTTCGTTTCGATTGGGCGGTAAAACGCCTTTTACGTAACAAATCCAATTTTGTTATATTGGAAGGTTTTCTTTCAACTTTGCTTGAAGAGAAGATTACGATCGTGCGCTTGCTCGAAAGCGAAGGCAATAAAGATGACGGTGAAGACAAGTTCAATCGTGTGGATATGCTCGCAGAAGATGGTAAAGGTGAGCTGATCATTATTGAGGTTCAAAACAATCGGGAACTGGATTATTTTCATCGAATGTTGTATGGAGCTTCCAAAGCGATTACTGAATATATCAATGAGGGCCAGGAATACGGAATTATACGTAAGGTCTATTCCATCAATATCGTTTATTTTGAATTGGGTCAGGGCAAGGACTACGTTTACCATGGTCGTACAGTCTTTAAAGGCATTCACTATGATGATGTTCTTCAGCTCTCTATTCGTCAACGGGAGCAATTTGTCCGTGAAGAAGCTGGAGATATATTCCCTGAATATTATGTCCTTCGTGTTGAAGGTTTCAATAAACAGGCCAAAACACCGCTTGACGAATGGATCGAATTTCTGAAGACAGGCGAGATTGCCCATGGCAGTACTGCTCCCGGTTTGCAGGAGGCCAGCGAGCGTTTGCGGATTGATCAGTTGAGTCCATCAGAAAAACAGCGGTATTATTCAGACATGGAAGCTATTCGCTATCAACGCAGTGTTATTAAAGCCGGTTGGATCGAAGGCCGTGCCGAAGGTTTAGCTGAAGGTCGCGTCGAAGGTCGCGTTGAAGGCTTGGCTGAAGGTCGTGTCGAAGGTTTAGCAGAAGGTCATGCTGAAGCCCAGCGCCAAATAGCAATCAATTTAAAAAAGCAAGGGCTTTCAGTGGATACGATTGCTCAATGTACAGGTTTATCCCCAGAAGAGATTTCATCGCTTCCCGATTAAGTATATTCCTTATTCTTAAATTGTATCTGTAGACAATAACAGATGCACCAATCGTTACGCAGCATCCCCGCCGGGGTGTTGCGCAGCTTTTTGTGCATCAAAGAGTAACTCCTTCCCCTCTCCGAGAGGGGGCAGGGGGTGTGTAAAAAAGTATTTGTTATTGTGCGTAAAAAAAGAAAGCGATAATGAATAACGAGAGAATAAAGACGAAAATAGCGATAGATATGATAAAATATGAATATCAAGGAAGTAGGAGAAGAGCAGAACTCTCTTTCTATATAAGAGAGAGATTCAGTATCAAAAAGCTTGATCTATCTTGTAAATCGGGGGGCTAAAGTAGCATCTTTTAACGAGACAGTCAATGTTTTAGCCCATAATTTGTAACAATTTAATAAACGGATAAGTAGGAATGCCCGACAGGTGTAAAACCTGTTTCTGAGAAAACGCCCGTAACCATTTGATCTATAAGTAGTCCATGCCCGTACCAGCGTTAAATTCAAACCAGGTAAAATCCTTTTGGAGAAGTTGAACCGCAAGGCTAAAAGGTAGTGTTGAAGCATAAACAGGTCCGGAAGTTCGCGGGAGATAGGTTTTATTTATCACTCCATAGATAAAACCTATACCTATTCTGCGTAACGCTTGATTTTTCTGTCTTACCTTTGTGCTTAACAAATCTAAATAAACCAATATTTATGCTTAACACTATTCTTAGTAAGAGGACGGCATTACCTGTAGGGCTGCTTGCATTGGCTCTGGTATTGCCTTCGTGTGGTTCTTCCGAATACAAGAAGTATGCGGATAACCAGGCAAAACAGGTTGCTTCCATTCTTCGGGAGAACGGATGCATGGAATGTCACTCGGCTACGGCATCGCTTCCTTTCTATGGCAAACTTCCCCTGATCGGCCCGATGGTAAAGGCTGATATGCGGGAGGGTACACGCTATCTGGATCTGACGGCTATGCTGGATGCGCTCGACAATGGCAAACTCGTTTCCGAATCCGACCTGGCAAAGGTGGAAGATGCTGCTCTTTCCGGTTCTATGCCTCCCGCCAAGTATTCGCACATGCCGATGCATTGGGGTACCACGCTCGACAGCAGTGAAAAGGCGGTACTGCTCTCATGGGCAAAAGATGTACGCAAAAAGAATTACTCGACACCGGCTGTCGCTGAAGAATTTGCCAACGAACCTGTGCAGCCGTTGCCACTGTCTATTCCGACCGATCCGGCTAAGGTGGCGTTGGGCTTCGATCTCTATCACGACACACGTCTTTCGGGCGATAATACGATTTCCTGTGCCACCTGCCACGGGTTGGCTACCGCAGGGGTGGACCGTAAACAATATTCCGAAGGTATCGACGGGCAGTTCGGTGGCGTGAACGCTCCGACAGTCTATAATTCGGCGCTGAATATTCTCCAGTTCTGGGACGGACGTGCTGCCGACCTGAAAGAACAGGCTGCCGGGCCTCCTCTGAATCCGGTGGAAATGGGTAGCCTCTCGTTCGACGAAATCTCGGCTAAGTTGGCTGAAGACAAGGAACTGAGCAAACGCTTCCTTGAAGTTTATCCGGAAGGTTTCAACCAGTCGACTATTACCGACGCAATTGCCGAATTTGAAAAGACACTGCTCACTCCGAGCCGCTTCGACAAGTATCTGATGGGCGACAAAACGGCTCTGACTGCCGAAGAGATTGCCGGTTACGAATTGTTCAAGGAAAACAAATGTGCCACCTGCCATACCGGTGCGAACCTCGGCGGACAGTCGTTTGAATATATGGGTATCAAGGACAACTACTTCGACTATCGCGGTACGGGCCTGACCGATGGCGACAACGGACGCTATGCCGCTACCAAGAACGAACAGGATCGCCACCGCTTCAAGACACCGACATTGCGTAACGTGATGCTCACGCCTCCGTATATGCACGACGGTTCGATCGGCAATGTGGAAGATGCGATCCGCATCATGCACCAGTTCCAGATCGGTAAGAACATCTCTTCTGACGATACCAAGAGCATTGTTGCATTCCTGAATACGCTGACCGGAGAGTATAACGGCAAGCTGTTACAATAAAATCAGGCTTTTTGCGTTATTGCTAAGTAATATAAACAATAACGTGCATGCCCTTCCGTCTGGTACATATCATTCTTCTGCTGGTCGCTTTTACGAGCGTCGGTGAAGCATGGGGCCAGGAGGAAGGGCTTGCTTCTTATTACCACAAGCGTTTTCACGGGCGAAAGACTGCCAACGGGCATGTCCATGACAGCGACAAACTGGTAGCTGCCCACCGGACCTATCCTTTCGGCACTTACCTCCGTGTCACCAACCTTTCCAATATGAAGCGGGTGATTGTCTGTGTTACCGACCGCGGTCCTTTCCGCAAAGGACGTATTATCGATGTATCCGATGGCGCCGCCGAACTGTTAGGATTTAAGAAAAAGGGGCTTGCCCGTGTCCGTATCGAGGTTGTTCCCGGCAAGACCGATCTCAGTTTCCTTGACTTCATCCACTCTGAAATACCTTTCTTAAAGGTTGATCATCTTCGTCCGGAGCCTCCTTACAGGATGAAGATCAATAAGTGAATCTAATGAATTTCTAATCTCACCTAAGAGTTTTCTAATCAGATATACAGACTGTTAAAACCGCAGGTCTGTACATTTGCCGAAAAAAAGAAAAAGCAAATGTGCAGACCTGTTTTATTTGTGTTATTATTCTGCCGTATATGGACGGCCACGGCGCAGGACAATACCGTTAAACTCTCATTGGAAGATGCAATCGGGCGTTTTACCACGTGCAATCTTTCGTTGATAGCCGAGCGCTATAACATCGACATGGCCGAGGCCGAAGTCATTCAGGCGAAACTGTTCGATAACCCCGTAATCTCACTCGAACAGAACATCTATAACCGTAATAACGGCAAGTATTTCGACGTAGGACGCGAAGGGGAAGCCGTTGTGGAGATCGAGCAGCAGATCTACATCGCCGGGCAGCGCAACAAACGTGTCCGTCTGGAAAAGATCAATAAGGAAATGGCTGTCTACCAGTTCGAGGAGGTTCTCCGTACCTTGCGGGGAGAACTGAAGTCTAAGTTTATCGACCTTTATTATACGCAGAAGTCTTTATCGGTCTACGACCGCGAGATCGGTCATCTGTCGACATTGCTTGATGTCTATAAAGAGCAGAGCGCGAAGGGGAATGTCTCCCTGTTGGAGAAGTCGCGTATACAGGCCCTTCTGCTTTCCCTGCAGCAGGAGAGGAACGATCTTTCCAACGAAGTGGTCAGCCTGCAGGGTGATCTCCGCTTGTTGTTAGGATTGAACAGCAGCGAGCTTCTCGAACCGCTATTCGATGAATCGGTATTGGAGCGCATCGACCTGGACAAACTCCCGTTTGCCGGGTTAAGCGCCCGGCTTGCCGTCCGTCCGGACCAGAAGCTGGCGGAGGCCGGCATACGGGCGTCGGAAGCGGACGTGCGGTTGCAGAAATCGCTTGCATTTCCGGAGGTAAGCCTGAAAGGGGCGTATGACAGGGCCGGGAACTTCTGTAATAATTACTTCGCTATCGGGCTGAGTGTCTCGGTCCCGATCTTCAACCGCAATCAGGGAAATATTAAATCGGCACGCCTCTCGGTGTTGCAGAACAACAGTCGCGCGGAGTTAGCCCGCCGGCAGGCGGATAACGAACTGTTGGCCTGCTACACGAAGCTGGAAAAGGCTCTGCAACTGTACCGTTCGTCCGACTATGAACTGGAGCGCGATTTCAACCGGATCATCGAAGGGGTGAACACGGGTTTCCGGAAGCGTAATATCAGCCTGTTGGAATTTATCGACTATTATCAGGCCTATAAGGAAACCTGCCTGCAGCTGTATAACACGAAGAAGAATGTGTTGCAAGCCGTGGAAGACTTGAATACGGTCGTAGGGGATTGATACGGATAACTAAAGTAAACTCAAAAAGAATATGAATAGAAACAACTTATTAATAATCCTCTTGCTTCCCCTGTTCGCCTCCTGTGGCAAGCAGGCGGCGGTACAGGAAGAAGCGGCTGCCGGTCTGATGCTGACGGACAGCCTTCGACAGGTCATCTCGATCGACACCGTCCGGGAAACCGCATTAAACAACGAATTGCTCCTGAACGGACGTGTGACTTTCGATGCCGGGCAGGTTGCCCACGTCTATCCCGTCTTCGGCGGAACCATTGCACAGGTAAACGTGGAGATAGGCGATTATATCCGCAAGGGCGATGTCCTTGCCGTTATCCGAAGCAGTGAAGTGGCTGATTTCGAAAAGCAGCAGAAAGATGCCGGACACCAGCTTGCACTGGCAAGCCGCAACCTCGAGGCAACGCGCGACATGCTTGACAGTGGAACCGCCTCCGAGCGCGATCTTCTGCAGGCCGAACAGGAAGCGGCCAATGCGCAGGCAGAGGTAAAAAGGCTCCGGGAAGTTTATGACATCTATCAGATCAATGCAAATTCGACCTATAACATCGTCTCTCCCGTCTCCGGTTTTGTGGTGGAGAAGAATATCAGCAAGAATATGCTGATCCGCTCCGACCAGGGAGAAGAGTTGTTTACCGTTTCCGGACTTGACAACGTCTGGGTAATGGCGGATGTCTACGAAAGCGATATCCGGAAGGTAAACGAAGGTGCGGATGTCCGTATTACGACACTTGCTTATGGGAAGGACAAGGAGTTCACCGGGACGATCGACAAGGTTTATAACATGCTGGACGATGAGAGCAAGACGATGAAAGTACGTATCAAATTGGATAATAAGGATTATATGCTTAAGCCGGGCATGTTTACGAATGTGTATGTGCAATGCCGGGTAGAAGGGGAACTTATGCCCCGTATTCCGGCCCATGCCCTGATATTTGAAGGGGGAAAACAGTATGTCGTGTGTGTCGCAGCGGATGGTTGCCTCCGTTTGCAGGAGGTCGATGTCTATAAACAGACGGATAAGTACTGCTACCTGAACGCCGGATTGAAAGAGGGTGACCGGGTGGTGAACAAGAATGCGTTGTTAGTTTACAATGCGCTGAAATAATGACCTTTTAGAAGAGAAGACAAGATGCATACATTTATAGATAAGATTATCACCTTTTCCCTCAGGAACAAGTTCTTTATCTTTTTCCTGACCGTGATAGCGATCATTGCCGGGGCAGTCAGTTTCCTGCATACGCCCGTCGATGCCTTTCCCGACGTGACGAATACGAAGGTGACCATCATCACCCAATGGCCGGGACGAAGCGCCGAGGAGATCGAGAAGTTTATCACCATCCCGATCGAGATAGCCATGAATCCGGTACAGAAGAAGACGGATATCCGGAGTACGACCTTGTTCGGGCTGTCGGTGATCAATGTGATGTTTGACGATGATGTGGACGATTTCTATGCCCGCCAGCAAGTCTATAACCTGCTTAACGATGCCGACCTGCCGGAGGGCGTGACGCCCGAAGTACAACCTTTGTACGGCCCGACGGGAGAGATTTTCCGCTATACGCTGCGCAGTGACAAAAGGACGGTACGCGAGTTGAAGACGTTTCAGGACTGGGTGATCGAGCGAAAGCTGCGTGCGGTGCCTGGAGTGGCGGACATCGTCAGTTTCGGCGGTGAGGTCAAGACGTTCGAGGTGAGCGTGAACCCGAACCAGTTGATTAACTATGGCGTGACGACGCTCGAGCTGTATGATGCCATTGCCAAGAGTAACATCAATGTGGGCGGTGACGTGATTACACGCAGTTCACAGGCGTATGTAGTTCGGGGTATCGGCCTGATCAATGATGTGAAGGAGATCGAGAATATCGTGGTCAAGAACATCAACGGGACGCCTATTCTGGTTAAGAACCTGGCGGATGTGCACGAGTCGTGCCTGCCGCGCCTCGGACAGGTAGGCCGGATGGAAGAGGACGACGTCGTGCAGGGAATCATCGTGATGCGGAAAGGGGAGAATCCCGGCGAAGTGATTGCCGCGCTGAAGGATAAGATTGCCGATGTACAGCAAAATGCGTTGCCGGAAGATGTGCGGATCGTACCGTTTTACGACCGGGAGGATTTGGTGAATCTTGCCGTGCGCACGGTTACGCATAACCTGATAGAAGGCATTTTACTGGTAACTTTCATTGTGTTGATTTTTATGGCGGACTGGCGTACAACGGTAGTGGTGTCTATCATCATACCGCTGGCGCTGCTCTTTGCCTTCATCTGCCTCCGGGTGATGGGGATGAGTGCCAACCTGCTGTCGATGGGGGCGATCGACTTCGGTATCATCATCGACGGGGCTGTCGTGATGGTGGAAGGGCTGTTTGTCGCGCTCGACAAGAAAGCGCGTGAGGTTGGGATGCCGGCCTTCAACGTGATGAGTAAGATGGGGATTATCCGGCACACGGCGAAAGACCGGGCGAAAGCCGTGTTCTTCTCCAAACTGATTATTATTACGGCTTTGGTTCCGATTTTCTCTTTCCAGAAAGTGGAAGGGAAGATGTTCAGTCCGCTTGCTTACACGTTAGGGTTTGCCTTGTTAGGTGCGTTGATCTTTACGTTGACGCTTGTACCGGTTCTCTCGTCGATGCTGTTGAAAAAGAATGTGCGCGAGAAACATAACCCGTTTCTTGCCTGGGTGAACCGGGCGGCGACGGGGCTGTTCGACCGCTGCCATGCCCATAAGCGGATGACGATCGCCGTCACGACGCTGGTTGCAGCCGTAGGGCTGTGGTGCTTCACGCTCTTGGGGACGGAATTCCTGCCGCAGCTGAACGAAGGGTCTATCTATATCCGTGCGACGCTTCCGCAGAGCATATCATTAGACGAGTCTGTGAAACTGGCAAACCGGATGAGGCGCACGTTAGCTTCCTATCCGGAGGTCCGGCAGGTACTTTCGCAGACGGGACGCCCGAATGACGGGACGGATGCGACGGGCTTCTACAACATCGAGTTTCATGTGGACATCTATCCTGAGAAAGAATGGAAAAGCAAGCTGACAAAGGCGCAACTGATCGACCGGATGCAGGACCGGCTGGATATTTATCCGGGTGTGGATTTCAACTTCTCACAGCCGATCAGCGATAATGTGGAAGAGGCTGCCAGCGGTGTTAAAGGTTCTATCGCGGTGAAGGTCTTCGGTAAGGATTTATATGAATCGGAGAAGAAGGCGGTCGAAGTCTATAAGGTATTACAGACCGTAGACGGCATAGAAGACTTAGGCGTGATCCGTAATATCGGGCAGCCGGAACTCCGGATCGAACTCAATGAATCCCGCTTGGCGCGCTATGGCGTTGCCAAAGAGGATGTGCAGTCGATCATCGAGATGGCGATAGGAGGCAAAAGTGCTTCATTGCTTTATGAGGATGAGCGGAAGTTCAATATCATGGTGCGTTACGAATCCACATTCCGCCGTGGTGAAGAAGAGATCGGGAAGATATTGGTTCCGGCGCGTGACGGGACGATGATTCCGATTAAAGAACTGGCTGATATCCGGACGATTACCGGACCGCTGATTATCTATCGTGACAATCATGCCCGTTTCTGTGCCGTTAAGTTCTCCGTCCGCGGACGTGATATGGGAACGGCCGTTGCCGAGGCGCAGCAGAAAGTACAAAAACAAGTGAACCTTCCCGAAGGCTATACCCTGAAATGGACCGGTGATTTTGAGAACCAGCAGCGTGCGACGAAGCGATTGGCGCAGGTCGTACCCGTCAGTATCGCGATTATCTTTATCATCCTCTTTGTCCTCTTCGGGAACGCCCGCGATGCGGGATTGGTCTTGCTGAATGTGCCATACGCCGCCGTTGGAGGTATCCTGGCTTTGCTGATCACGCGGTTTAATTTCTCCATCTCGGCCGGTATCGGGTTTATCGCCCTTTTCGGTATCTGTATACAGAACGGGGTGATTATGATTTCGGATATCAAGAGTAACCTGAAAGCCCGCAGTCCGCTGGACGTGGCGGTGAAGCAGAGTGTCCGTTCGCGTGTGCGTTCCGTCCTGATGACGGCGTCGATGGCCGCAATAGGTTTGATGCCGGCAGCCTTGAGCCATGGCATCGGTTCGGAAAGCCAGCGCCCGTTGGCGATCGTTATTATCGGCGGTCTGATCGGGGCGACATTCTTCACGCTCTTTGTCTTTCCGTTGATGGTGGAGGCTTTTTACCGCCGGATGCTCTACGACAAGGATGGAAAACTGTTACAACGCAGGTTGTAACGGGGTGTCAGGAATAATTTAATATATTTGTAGTCTGATACGTGAGATAAACAATGGCAAAGATATTATTAGTAGAAGATGAAGTGAACATCGCCTCGTTCATCGAGCGGGGCTTGCTGGAGTTCGGGCATGAGGTTCGTGTAGCCTACGATGGCCAGGCTGGTTGGGAGTTGGTTCAGCAGGAAGATTTCGAGTTGCTGATCCTCGATATTATCATGCCGAAGATGAACGGCCTGCAACTCTGTAAGCAATACCGCCAGACGTATGGCTACCAGTCGCCGGTCATTATGCTGACCGCTTTGGGAACGACGGACGATATCGTCAGTGGTCTGGACGTCGGTGCCGATGATTATCTGGTGAAACCCTTCAGTTTCCAGGAACTGGAGGCGCGTATCAAAGCACTCCTGCGGCGTGCGGGGGCGGAACCGGCCGTTCCGGTTCTGACCTGCGGCGAACTGACGCTCGATCCGTCCAGCCACCGGGCTACGCGCGGCAAGGTCGTGATCGATCTTACCGTTAAGGAATATCGCCTGCTTGAATATCTGATCCAGAACCAGGGAACGGCACAGAGCCGCCTGACACTTCTGAAGAACGTATGGGATAAGAACTTCGATACGAATACGAATGTGGTGGATGTCTACGTTAACTATCTCCGCAGTAAGATCGATAAGGATTTTGACCACAAAATGATCCGCACCGTGGTGGGAGTGGGCTATATGTTGGAAGCATGAAAACAGGAAATAAGATCGCTCTCTTTTATACGACTATCACCATCGGTATTATTGCGGTGGTGACAGTCGTTTTCTATTTTGTGGCAACCAGCTACATCAGCCGTCTTTATTATTCCTATCTGACCGAAAAGGCGTATGCTGTTGCAGAGAAACATTGGGAGAAAGACGAGGTAAACGAGGAAGACTATGCCCGTATCCAGAAACATTATGAGGAGACGTTGCCGGTCGCTTCGGAGATATTGCTGAATGCGGACAGCCTTGCTGAAACACGTGCGGTCTTGTCCCGCTATCTGACGGACGATAAGATCAATGATCTTTATAACGGCCATGTAGTCCGGTTCCATCAAGACAAGGAGTTGGGGGCGGCGGTCTACTATCCGGATAATGAGGGTAATTTCATTGTGGTGGTGGTTTCGAGTAACCAGTATGGCGGTGATATCCAGCAACGGATCGGGTGGCTTTTGTTGGGAATGCTGGTGGTAAGTGCCGTCCTGGTCTATTTTGTAGGCCGTCTGTATGCAACCCGCATGGTAGACCGTATAGATGCGGCCTACCAGAGCGAGAAGTCTTTTATCAGCAATGCTTCCCACGAGCTGAACAACCCGCTCACGGCCATTCAGGGAGAATGCGAGATCAGCCTGCTGAAAGAGCGTACGCCTGCCGAATATCAGGCAGCCTTGGGGCGTATCGCGTCGGAGACAAAGCGGATTATCCAGCTGATGAAGAACCTGCTCTTCCTCTCTCACGGCGATAAAGAAATATTGAAGAACGAACGTGAGACGGTTCTGTTGGCCGATTTCCTGATGCAGTTTGTCGGCAACCGGATTAAATTTACAACCGATAACTTTGCATTTGTCATTCAGGCGAATCCTCATTTACTAAAGATTGCAATCAATAATATCCTGAATAATGCCTGTAAATATTCCGGGGAAGCGCCGGTCGAAATGCGTTTGCAAGGCTCAACCTTAACAATTACGGATACAGGCATCGGTATACCGGAAGAAGAAATCGCCCGTGTGTACCAGCCTTTCTACCGCGCCTCCAACACAAGGGAGTTTGCCGGACATGGCATCGGCCTCAGTCTTTCCATGCGCATCCTGCGGACCTACGGGGCTGAAGTGAATATCCTGTCAGAAGTCGGCAAGGGGACAACGGTGGCGATTGAATTTCCGTAAGATTCAGGCTGTAATGCTTGCTTGGTAATAAAGATTGATTATCTTTGCGATATTGTTTAACTAAATGTATTAGCTATGAAAGTAAAAGAGAAAGTTGGAGATTTTGCATTAGATATTGCAAAGTTGATTTTCGGAGGAGTAATCCTTAGTAGTATCATGTCTGAAAGTATAAATTCGGTAGTTGTGTATAGCTTAGGTTTATTTTTCTTTATATTTACTACAGCATTAGGTTTTGTTTTAATTGATAACACAGGAAAGAAAGGAGGCAATATATGAATATGATGATATTTATAGGAATGTGCGTGTTAGCTATGACTATTATTGGTGGCTATTTTGTACATCAGGAGAATAAGCGGGAAGCTGCCGCAGAAAAGAAAGAGCAGTCTTCAAAAGAAGCTGAATAAGAAATATTATTTATAAATTATGGACTGGGTCCGGTTAAGTACTTCTTAGCCGGACCTCGTTTTTATGACGGTTTGGCTGTAGCAACAATTAGCCTTCTTTGATTGTTAGATATAAAAACAAATAATATGGCATATAAGATTGCATTCTTTGGAGCTAAACCGTACGATATAGCTTCATTTGACAAAGTTAATGAAAAGTACAATTACGACATCCGTTACTATAAAGGACATCTGAACCCGAATAACGTAGTATTGACACAAGGTGTGGACGCTGTCTGCATCTTTGTAAACGATACAGCCGACGCTACCGTGATCGACGCAATGGTGGACAATGGCGTCAAACTGCTGGCCCTTCGTTGCGCCGGTTTTAATAATGTGGATTTGAAAGCAGCCAAAGGCAAATTGCCGGTCGTGCGCGTTCCGGCCTATTCGCCCTATGCTGTAGCTGAATATTCGCTTGCCCTTATGTTGTCGCTCAACCGTAAGATCCATCGTGCTTACTGGCGTACACGTGATGGCAATTTTTCATTGAATGGCTTGATGGGATTCGATATGCACGGTAAGACGATAGGTATTATCGGCACCGGGAAGATTGCCAAAATACTGATCCGGATGTTGAAAGGCTTCGGTATGCGTATTCTGGCTTATGACCTTTATCCGGACCTGAAGTTTGCCGAAGAAGAAGGCTTCTCTTATGTCTCGCTGGACGAGCTGTATCGTGAGTCGGACATTATTTCATTGCATTGCCCGCTGACCGACCAGACAAAATATATGATCAACAAAGACTCCATCGGAAAGATGAAGGATGGCGTGATGATTATCAACACCGGTCGCGGACAACTGATCAACACCAACGACCTGATCGAAGGCTTGAAGGAAAAGAAGATTGCAGCCGCCGGACTGGATGTGTACGAGGAGGAAGGCGAGTATTTCTATGAAGATAAATCCGATAAGATTATCGACGATGATGTACTGGCCCGTCTGCTTTCTTTTAACAACGTGATCGTAACTTCGCACCAGGCTTTTTTTACAAGGGAAGCACTGCATAATATAGCAGAAACTACCCTTCAAAACATCGATGATTTCCGTCATCACCGTCCGTTAGTAAACGAAGTTATTCTGTAAAGAGACTATGTTTATATCGCTGATTTATTATATTTTTGGGGCCATTGTCCGGTGTGAGCCAAGCAATGGCTTTTCTTTTATAATAAAACAGATATGGAAATAGACAGTCATACAGGTTTGGTGTTAGAGGGCGGGGGAATGCGTGCCATTTTTACCGTCGGCGTGCTGGACTGCTTTATGGAACATAATCTTTGGTTCCCTTATACAATAGGCGTTTCCGCCGGTGCAAGCAATGGCATCTCGTATGCTTCCCGGCAACCCGGGCGTTCCCGTTTCAGTAATATCGACCTGCTGGAAAAGTATAACTACATAGGTCTGCGGCATTTCCTGCGCGGACGGGGATATATCGACATGAAATATCTGTTTTATATCTATCCGGAGAAATATTACCCGCTCGACTTCGATACTTACTTCAAATCGCCGGACCGTTTTGTGATGGTCACCAGCAATTGCCTGACCGGTAAGGCTGAGTATTTCGAGGAAAAGCATGATGCGAAGCGCCTTGTCGATATCTGCTGCGCTTCGTGTACGCTCCCGGTGCTTTGTCCGGTGGCCTATGTAGACGGTGTTCCGATGGTCGACGGTGGCGTTTGTGATGCGATTCCCATCCAACGTGCCATCGACGACGGCTTCCGTAAGAATGTGATTGTTCTGACACGCAATAAAGGCTACCGGAAAAAAGACAAGGACTTCTGGCTGCCGGGATTTATCTACCGCCAATATCCGGCTATCCGCGAACAGCTGAAACTGCGCTACCGTCGTTATAACGAAGTGCTGGACTATATCGACGAACTGGAAGCCAAAGGAGACGCACTCGTGATCCGCCCTGAAAAGAAAATAGAAGTGGGGCGCACGACCAACGACCGGAAGAAGCTGACCGCCCTTTATGAAGAAGGATATGCCATTGCCGAATCTTTATTCTCATCCTATTAGATCTATTACCAATTAGATGCTGACAAAATTTGTTCCCGACGTTGTCGAATATATATTCGACGTTGTCAATAATTTACACGTCGATGTCGGGAATATACTCGACAACGTCGAGAACAGACTTTATCGGCATCTAATTATAAAAAGAAACCCTTCTAAATCGGATTATTCAAGGAAAAGACTTATATTTGTATATTGACAATCTAAAAAAGAGACAAGTGATGATGAACAACTATGCAAACTACCTTTATATAGCAGTGCGTGCTGCCCTCGACGCAGGTAAAGCTATCATGGATATTTATACCGATCCGGAGTCGGATTTCGGTATTGAACGAAAAGCGGATAACTCCCCGCTGACGAAAGCGGATAAGAATGCGCATAAGATTATTTCGATGGCATTGTCCGTAACCCCGTTTCCCGTATTGAGTGAGGAAGGAAAGGAAATCCCTTTTGCCGAACGTTCGGCGTGGGATGCGTTATGGATTGTGGACCCGTTGGATGGGACAAAAGAGTTTATCAAGAAGAACGGTGAATTTACAGTCAACATCGCGCTCGTGAAAGATGGAGTGCCAGTGTTGGGCGTTATCTATGTCCCGGTACGGAAGGAATTGTATTTTGCAGCCGACTCTCTGGGCGCTTTTAAGCTCACCGGGGTAGACAGTGGCAACCAGCCGTCGATGGATGATATGCGTGCCGATGCCGTGCGTCTGCCTTTGTCGATGGGGCATCAGGGAGTTGTCGTGGTGGCTTCCCGTTCGCACCAGACGGAAGATACGACCGCTTTTATAGAAAACCTGCGTAAACAGGGACAGCCGGTTACGTTGATAAGCAGTGGCAGCAGTCTGAAAATCTGCCTGGTAGCAGACGGGTCGGCCGATGTATATCCTCGTTTTGCTCCGACAATGGAGTGGGATACGGCAGCCGGACATGCAATTGCACGAGCAGCCGGATGCGAGGTTTTCCATATAGACGGAAAGACACCTTTAAGGTATAATAAGGAAGACCTTCACAATCCTTGGTTCATAGTCAAGCCGCTTTGACGGACGTTTGTTCCGTTTGCTGAAACTTTTGGTCTGTAAGTAAGAAATCCCTAAAAATAGGTTATTGTAATGAGATTGGCTTTAATATTCTTATTACATTTGCACCTTATCTAAAAACTTATACTTACAGATTGGGTAGGCATGAACTTTGAAATAATATTTGTATTGCTGGCTTTGGTCGGCATGATAGCGGCGTTGATCTGGGATAAGTTGAGACCCGGGATGGTGTTACTCACGGTTGTAGTGCTGTTCCTGTGTGCCGGTATATTGACGCCGAAGGAAATGCTGGAAGGCTTTAGCAATAAAGGAATGATTACCGTAGGGATGCTTTTTCTGGTAAGCGAGGGTATCCGGCAGAGCGGTGCATTGGGACAGCTTATAAAGAAACTGTTGCCGGAAGGGAAAACGACTGTTTTCAAGGCTCAGTTCCGTATGTTGCCGCCTATCGCTTTTATCTCTGCTTTTCTGAATAATACCCCTGTTGTCGTTATCTTTGCTCCGATCATCAAACGGTGGGCGGAGTCGGTCAAGTTGCCGGCAACGAAATTCCTGATACCTCTTTCTTATGTGACGATCCTGGGTGGTATTTGTACCCTGATCGGGACGTCGACCAACCTGGTTGTGCACGGGATGATCCTGGAGGCCGGCTACGAAGGGTTTACGATGTTCGAACTTGGTAAGGTCGGCATCTTTATCGCTTTGGCCGGTATTATCTATCTGTTTATATTCTCCAATAAACTGTTGCCCGAATCACGGACGGATACTTACGAGGAAGAAGAGGAGGAGGGAACCCCCGGCAACCTGCACCGTGTGGAGGCTGTGTTGGGTTCGCGTTTTCCCGGTATCAATAAGACATTGGGCGAGTTTAACTTTACCCGCCATTATGGGGCGATCGTAAAAGAGGTCAAGAGCGGGGGAGAACGGTTTACACGGGATCTGGATAAAGTCGTGTTGCATGAGGGCGACACCCTGGTGCTTTGGGCTGACGATACGTTCGTGCCGACATGGGGCGAATCGAGCGTCTTCCTTCTGCTTGCCAACGGAAGCGAGGGGACGGAACCTGTTTCCCGCAAGAAACGCTGGTTGGCGCTGGGGCTGCTTATCTTTATGATTGTCGGTGCTACTGTCGGCGAGCTACCAGCGGTGAGAAAATCTTTCCCTGAAATCCGTCTGGACATGTTTTTCTTCGTTTGTATCACAACGATAATCATGGCCTGGACAAAGATATTTCCTCCGAAGAAGTACACGAAATATATCTCCTGGGATATCCTGATCACGATTGCCTGCGCCTTTGCGATCAGTAAAGCGATGGAAAATTCAGGCTTTGCCGCTCTGATTGCCCGCCATATTATCGATATGGCCCACAATATAGGCCCGTATGCTTTGCTGGCCATTCTTTTTATCATTACGAATATTTTTACGGAGTTGATTACCAATAATGCGGCTGCAGCGCTTAGCTTCCCGATCGCATTGTCGGTGGCAACGCAGTTGGGTGTGGACCCGACGCCTTTCTTTGTCGTGATCTGTATGGCGGCATCCGCCAGCTTCAGTACGCCGATCGGCTACCAGACGAACCTGATTGTGCAAGGTATCGGCAGTTACAAGTTCACGGACTTTGTGAAAATCGGCTTGCCGTTGAACCTGATCACTTTTTTGATCTCGGTATTCATGATACCCCTGATCTGGAAATTCTAAACAGTTGAAAATGGAAGAAAAACAAAATAATATCTATCCTATCTTCGATAAGATGATGACGAGGGAGGATAAAGAGCGCCTGTTAAGGCAGCGCAGTGTGATGGTCTGGTTTACCGGGCTGAGTGGCTCCGGAAAGAGTACGCTTGCGATTGCGCTTGAACGTGAGTTGCATAAATGCGGGCTGTTGTGCCGTATTCTGGATGGAGATAATATCCGTAGCGGAATCAATAACAACTTGGGCTTCTCCGCGGAAGACCGCGTGGAGAATATCCGCCGGATAGCCGAAGTAAGCAAACTCTTTATCGATACGGGTGTTATAACTATAGCGGCTTTTATCAGCCCGAGCAACGATCTGAGGGAAATGGCGGCATCCATCATCGGGAAAGAGAATTTCCTGGAGGTTTATATCAGCACGCCGATCGAAGAATGCGAACGGCGCGATGTCAAAGGCCTGTATGCAAAGGCACGCCGGGGTGAGATCAAAGACTTTACAGGTGTTTCCGCACCTTTCGAGGCTCCCGGGCATCCCGACCTGACGCTGGATACGTCCGTATTGAGTTTGCAGGACTCTGTCCGTAAGTTGATGGAACTGGTCATTCCGAAAGTAACAGTCGCAAGACAATCATAATAAGAAATAAACAAAACAATCCTATAATTATGTCAGATTATAAGTTAAGCCATTTACAGGAGTTGGAGGCAGAGTCCATCCACATCATCCGGGAGGTTGCTGCCGAGTTTGAGAATCCTGTTATGCTTTATTCTATCGGCAAAGACTCTTCCGTCATGGTTCGCCTGGCAGAAAAGGCTTTTTATCCGGGAAAGGTTCCTTTCCCATTGATGCATATTGATTCCAAATGGAAATTTAAAGAGATGATCCAGTTCCGTGACGACTATGCAAAGAAGTTCGGATGGAACCTGATCGTCGAATCCAATATGGAGGCCTTCCACGCAGGTGTCGGGCCTTTCACGCATGGCAGCAAGGTACATACGGACCTGATGAAGACGCAGGCTTTGTTGCATGCTCTTGATAAATACAAGTTTGATGCCGCTTTCGGCGGGGCCCGTCGTGATGAAGAAAAGAGCCGTGCGAAAGAACGTATCTATTCGTTCCGCGACAAGTTCCACCAGTGGGACCCGAAGAACCAGCGTCCGGAGTTGTGGGATATCTATAATGCACGTGTGCATAAAGGTGAGAGTATCCGTGTGTTCCCGTTGTCGAACTGGACGGAGCTGGACATCTGGCAGTATATCCGTCTGGAAAACATACCGATCGTACCGTTGTATTTCGCTAAGGAACGTCCCTGCGTAGAAATTGACGGCAACCTGATCATGGCAGACGACGACCGCCTGCCGGAACAATATCGCGATCAGATCAGGATGCGTATGGTACGTTTCCGTACATTGGGTTGCTGGCCGCTGACCGGTGCTGTGGAAAGCAATGCCGACACGATCGAAAAGATTGTCGAAGAAATGATGACCACCACGAAGAGCGAACGTACGACCCGTGTGATCGACTTCGACCAAGATGCAAGTATGGAACAAAAAAAGAGAGAGGGATACTTTTAATATGGCAACATTGAATATAAAGGAGTTTTTGGATAAGGATGAACAGAAAGACTTACTCCGCTTTCTGACTGCCGGATCGGTGGATGATGGGAAATCGACGCTGATCGGCCGTTTGCTGTTTGACAGTAAAAAGATTTACGAAGACCAGCTGGATGCCCTCGAACGCGATAGCAAGCGTATGGGCAATGCAGGTGATCATATCGATTATGCCTTGTTGCTGGACGGACTGAAAGCCGAACGCGAGCAGGGAATCACCATTGACGTGGCATACCGCTATTTCAGTACGAACAACCGTAAGTTTATTATTGCCGACACTCCGGGACATGAACAATATACCCGTAACATGATTACCGGCGGTTCGACTGCCAACCTTGCCATTATCCTTGTGGATGCCCGTACGGGAGTGATCACGCAGACACGCCGCCATACCTATTTAGTTTCCCTGTTAGGCATTAAGCATGTGGTGCTGGCGGTGAACAAGATGGACCTGGTTGATTTCGACAAACAGATTTTCGACAAGATCGTTTCCGACTATAAAGAGTTTGTCGCTTCCCTGAATATTCCGGATATCACCTATATTCCGCTTTCCGCCTTAGATGGCGATAATGTGGTGGACAGGAGCGATCGCACGCCCTGGTATGAAGGACCGTCGTTGCTCGACTTTCTGGAGACGGTTCCTATCGACCAGGACCGTAACTTCGAGGACTTCCGCTATCCGGTGCAATATGTCTTGCGTCCGAACCTGGATTTCCGCGGTTTCTGCGGAAAAGTTTCCAGCGGCATCGTGCGTAAGGGCGATACGGTGATGGCTTTACCTTCGGGTAAGACTTCCAAAGTAAAAAGCATCGTCACGTATGACGGTGAACTGGAATATGCTTTCCCGCCCCAATGTATAACGATTACGCTCGAAGACGAGATCGACGTATCACGTGGGGAAATGCTGGTTCATCCGGACAATCAGCCTATCGCAGACCGTAACTTCGAAGCGATGCTGGTATGGATGGACGAGGAACCGATGGATGTCAACAAACAGTTCTATATCAAACATACGACCAACCTGACACGTACCCGTGTGGACAGCATCCGCTATAAAGTGAATGTCAATACGATGGAACAGCTGTCCATTGACAATGGACAATTGACAGAGGAGAATTTACCAATGAAACTGAATGAGATCGGACGTGTAGTCTTTACGACCGGTAAAGAACTGTTCTTTGATCCGTATCAGAAGAATAAACAGACTGGTGCTTTCATCCTGATCGATCCGATCACAAACAACACATCGGCTGTCGGTATGATTATCGGCCGCATAAATGCACGGGATATGGTGACGGAGGATGCACTGGCCGTACTGAACCTGCCGGAATTGGGTATCGGAGCCGAGCACTATGAGGCTATCCGTACTGTTTGCCAGGAACTCGAGCGGCAGGGTGTTCCTGTGAAATACATAACAGAAAATAAATAAATTATGGGATTGGAATTTGACAAGCTACCGATCAATACATTGGTAGGGGCTGACTGGAAAACGTTTAAGGCTGTGACAGCCAATAGAACCATCGACAAAGGATTTCGTAAGAAGTATTTTCTGACTAAATCCGTTTGCCGCCTGCTTAGTCCGTTGCAACCGTTTGAAAATGCACGCTATCGTAAGATTGCCGACAAGCCGCTGGAAATGGACCCGGTATTTATCCTCGGGCATTGGCGTAGCGGGACGACATTCATGCACAATGTCTTTTCATGCGATAAGCATTTCGGTTATAACACGACGTATCAGACCGTATTCCCGAACCTGATGCTTTGGGGACAGCCTTTCTTTAAGAAGAATATGTCATTCATGATGCCGGATAAGCGTCCGACCGATAATATGGAGCTGAAGGTGGATCTTCCCCAGGAAGAGGAGTTTGCTTTGGCCAACATGATGCCTTATTCGTATTATAACTTCTGGTTTTTCCCGAAACATACACTGGAATATTGTGACCGCTATCTGCTGTTCAACAATATCAGCGAACATGAGCGGGAAATATTTAAGCAGACCTTCCTTAAGCTGATCAAGATTTCACTCTGGAATACGCACGGGACACAGTTCCTGAGCAAGAACCCGCCTCATACGGGACGTGTAAAGACATTGGTCGAGATGTTCCCCAATGCCAAATTTATTTACTTGAAACGGAATCCCTACACCGTATTTGAAAGTACACGCAGCTTCTTCACCAATACGATACAGCCGCTTCGCTTGCAGGATATTTCCAACGAACAGATCGAAAGCAACCTGATCGAAGTGTATCGCCGTTTGTTCTATAAATATGAAGAAGAAAAGCATCTGATACCCGAAGGAAATTTGGTAGAGGTGAAGTTCGAGGATTTCGAGCAGGATGCCTTTGCCATGACGGAGGATATTTACAAGAAATTAAACCTCCCCGGATTTGAAGAGTCTAAAGCAGATATCGAGAAATATCTCGGTAAGAAGAAAGGCTATAAAAAGAACCAATACAAGTATGACGACCGTACGGTACAGCTTGTAGAGGAAAACTGGGGAATGGCTCTCAAGGAATGGGGGTATTCTTTATAAGATGGATAGTCTGTGTAATAAAAGGAGAATGAGATTTAAATATTTGAAAATATTGGCGATAGGTTCCCTGTTGCTTGCCAATGGTCAGCTATCGCTTGTCAAAGGACAGGAGTATGTCGTTCCGTTTACTTACGGCGATATGGACCAATGGGTGGTTCGTGAAATACATGAATCCGGTATTATCGGAGGAAACACGAAACACCTTTATGAACTGGGGCCGGTAGATACGATCGTCGGCAATACGGCGTATAAGAACCGGGGCGGTTCTCCTTGGGCAAATTCCAACGTGATGGCTAAAGTAGCGGGTGTGGTCAAGACCAATACCTCTGTCTTCCCGGAGGAACGGGGTGACGGATGGTGCGCACGCCTGGAAACACGGATGGAGAGCGTAAAAGTATTCGGTTTGGTCGACATTGAAGTCGTGGCTGCCGGTTCTCTTTTCTTAGGATCAGTGCACGAACCGATCAAAGGGACCAAGAATCCGCAGGCGATGCTGAACAGCGGAGTTGCGTTTAGCAAGAAGCCGAAAGCCCTGCGTTTTGACTATAAGGTGAAGTTGGCTCCGGAAAAGGACCGCATCCGCAGTACCGGTTTCAGCCGTAAATCGACAGTGGCCGGGCAGGATTCGATCGCCGCCATCCTTTTCCTGCAGAAACGATGGGAAGATAAGGATGGGAACATATATGCCAAGCGTGTCGGGACAATGGTGCAGCGTTATACGGAGTCCACAGACGACTGGACGAACGACGCCACTTATCCGATTCTTTATGGAGATATATCCCATCATCCGGAATATAAACCCTATATGCAGATTCAGGTGGAAGAACGGTATGCCCTGAACAGCCGGGGAGAAAGCGTCCCGATTCAGGAAATAGGCTGGGCGGAGGAAGACGAAATGCCGACTCATCTGATCCTGCAGTTTACTTCCAGCCATGGTGGAGCCTATATCGGTTCGCCTGGAAATACGATGTGGATTGATAATGTAGAACTGGTATACTAAAAAAGATGGAAGCAAAAGATAAAATAAAAGCACTTCGTGAGGCCTTGGAACAGCATAATTATAATTATTATGTGCTTTCGACGCCGACGATATCAGACCGCGAGTTTGATGAGATGATGAAGGAGCTGCAAACACTTGAAGAGGTGCATCCCGAATATGCCGATCCCCATTCGCCGACACAGCGGGTGGGAAGCGACCTTTCCAAGGAGTTTGAACAGGTGGTGCATAAATATCCGATGCTTTCTTTAGGCAACACCTATTCGGAAGACGAGGTAAAGGATTTCTACGAGCGCACAGCCCGTGACCTGAACGAGCCTTTTGAGATTGTTGCCGAACTGAAATATGACGGTACCTCCATCTCGCTGATTTATGAGAACGGGCGCTTGCTACGTGCTGTAACCCGTGGCGACGGTACCCGTGGCGACGACGTGACGGCGAATGTGAAAACAATTCGTTCTGTACCCTTGAAGCTGATGGGAAACGGATATCCGGCGGTATTTGAGATACGTGGCGAGATCTTGCTTCCCTGGGCTGAGTTCGACCGTTTGAACAAGGAACGCGAGGAGCAGGAAGAACCGCTGTTTGCAAATCCGCGTAACGCGGCTTCCGGCACTTTGAAACAGCAGAATCCTACTGTTGTGGCGGCGCGTAAGCTGGATGCCTATTTCTATTATCTGTTAGGGGAAGAGTTGCCGGCTGAGACGCATTACGACAATCTGGAGGCTGCCCGTTCATGGGGCTTTAAAATACCGGATGTGATCCGTAAATGTAACAGCCTGCAGGATATTTACGATTATATCGCCTATTGGGATACCGAACGTAAGAACCTGCCGGTGGCAACTGACGGAATCGTTCTGAAAGTAAATTCCCTGCGGCAACAAAAGAATTTAGGCTTTACAGCTAAAAGCCCGCGCTGGGCGATTGCCTATAAGTTCCAGGCCGAACGTGCCGTGACCCGTCTGAACTCTGTTTCTTTCCAGGTGGGACGTACGGGAACTATTACTCCGGTGGCCAATCTGGAACCGGTCTTATTGGCCGGAACGACTGTCAAACGTGCATCCTTGCATAATGCGGATATTATCGAAGGCCTCGACCTGCATCTGGGAGATATGGTGTATGTGGAGAAAGGCGGAGAGATTATCCCTAAAATCGTAGGGGTGGATGTCGAGGCCCGTTCTTTATTGGTTGGTGATAAGGTACGTTTCATCCGTTCCTGTCCGGAATGTGGAACGCCGTTGGTGCGTCCGGAAGGAGAAGCTGCCCATTATTGTCCGAACGAATCCGGTTGCCCTCCCCAGATTAAAGGGCGGATCGAGCATTTCGTCACCCGAAGAGCAATGAATATTAATATAGGGCCGGAAACAGTCGAAGATTTGTACGAGGCCGGTTATGTCAAGAACGCAGCAGATCTCTATACATTGGAAATATCTGATTTGCTTTGTCTGGAACGCTGGGCGGAGAAGAGTGCGAGCAATTTGATCGCCAGCCTTGAAGAGTCTAAGCAGGTGCCTTTTGAGCGTGTCCTGTATGGATTGGGAATTCGTTATGTGGGTGAGACGGTGGCAAAACGTATTGCCTCGGCTTTCCATTCCATGGAACAGCTGGAGCAGGCCTCTTTTGAAGATCTGACGGGTGTGGATGAAATAGGTGACCGTATTGCCCAAAGTGTAATTGATTATTTTGCCGATGAACGTAATCGGATATTGGTGAGCCGTTTGAAAGAATATGGCGTTCAGATGTCCGTTTCGGAGGAGAAATTGGCGAACCGTTCCGAGAAATTGAAAGGTCTGGTCATTGTGATCAGCGGGACGTTCTCGAAGCATTCTCGTGACGAATACAAGGCGATGATCGAGCAACATGGTGGAAAGAACAGTGGTTCCGTATCCGGTAAAACCGATTATATCCTGGCTGGCGAGAATATGGGGCCGGCTAAACTTGAAAAGGCTGCCAAGTTGGGCGTGAAGATTATAAATGAAGACGAATTTTTAAACATGATAGCGGAATGAGACTGACGAACTATTTTATTAAGAAGAAGGTGCAGTCTTTAGCTTCCGGAGCTGCAAACCGCAAGCATGAGTTTTGCACCTTGGAGGATGCCAATCACATCCTGGTTTTGTATCAGGCAGACGATTACGAGCTTGTGGAACCTTGCCTGGAGAAGTTGCGCAAGATGCGTAAAAGGGTGCAGGCCTGTGTCTTTGTGTCCGGTAGTACGGTCCCAGAGATGAATGTTTCATACATGACAGTCCATTCCAAGAAGGATCTGGATACCTGGTTGGTACCTTCGGATGCTGTTGTCGAGCAATTCAAGACGGTCAGGGCGGATATCCTGATCGACCTTACGCGCCCTGATTGTTATCCGATGCAATATCTTATGCTACAGCATCCTTGCCGGTTTAAGGTGGGAGTGAAGCGTGCCGGTATCGATTTGTACGACCTGTCTATATCCTTGACAGAGCGTGAAGATATCAAGCATTTGTTTGAACATATATTATTTTATTTGCAGACGATACGCTCAAAATGATATAAATTCCTTATTTTTGCAAGGCT
>OGZX01000539.1_pt1 | contig 44674 bp, 46 predicted proteins | sample 1576881 | NCBI WGS metagenome assembly OGZX01 (sample SAMEA3541542, study PRJEB24748) | human gut metagenome | biome: human gut; feature: human-associated habitat; material: faeces | place: China | collected 2012 | reverse complement strand
TAAGCCCATCGTTCTTTACTGCACATTTTATCAGCATAACATACAATAAACAATACAATACGTTCTGTAACAACAATAACATGATTCATTCCTCCTACAAATTCCGATTGAGATTTCACCTGTTTTAGGAAATTTAATAACTGTTATATTTTGTTATTAAATTCACTGTAAACCTTTGAAAACGCTGGATTTGTCGCGGGTGAGCTTTCCCTTATTGTTTCCCTTGTGTTATATCTTCCCATATAAGTTTACGAACTCTGATAAGGGAAAATACAAGGGCAAAAAAAATCTGATAACACATTATAACATAAAATGAAAATGACATGGTGAACTGATTGAAATGCTTCTATATTTTTATTGATTTGAAGGAGACACAACATGAATACCATTTACGCAAAATACAACATGTATCACAACAGCATTGACATTTATACATCTGCCGGATATATGTTACGCATTGACTGTAATAAGGCAGAGGATGGACTAAAAGCCACTCCCCGCTCACAGTATTCGTTATATGCACTTGCTGCTTTCCAATGGGGCAGTGGAATCAATAATCTGTCTTCCGATTACTTTTTCAATCTCTAAATAGTTCATAGCGATATCTCCTCATATTTACTCAAGAACCAATAACAGTGCCATTTTGAACTGCTTTGTTGCACTTACTGAGTGCTTTCCAAACTTATCAAACTTAAAAGTTTCTCCTGCGTGGATCACCTGCTCCTGTCCCTCATATCCAATCACAGCCTCTCCATCAAGTGCCATCACAAGGGCTTCTCCCGGAGCTGCATGCTCTGAAAGACCTGTTCCTGCATCAAAACTCATAACAACAAATTTCATCTTGTCATTATGCGCCAAATCCATATTTACAATCTTTCCTTCCTGATATGGAAGTAACTCTGCTAACTTAAATACTTCTCCTGCCTTGATTACCTCGTTCATAATAGTCTCCTTTCGAAATTCAATCTCTTTATATATAGAATCTTTTATTGCACTAACTCCAACCGACCGTTGAATAGGTGTTAGAATACTTTCTCCAGGCAAAAAATTGATATCCCTGTGCCATTCTCATGATAGATTTGCTTCGAGATGGTACACCCTGGCACTGTTCTGTTTTCTCTTACAAAATCTATAATTTTTCCAGCTTGTTCTTTCATCGTTTCCACCTCTCTTTCTCTTCTTTACATCTATTATTTTATCCATAGGCCTCTTGTTTTTCTGTTGCTGTAGCAACAATATCGATGATATGATAAAATTTCATTTGAAAGGATGGTAATAAGCATATGAAGAAACTAGATGATTATCAGAAGTATCTTCCGATACTATCGAAAGCAAAGCTATTTGAAGGAATTCCTCTTGAACACTATCCGCAAATTTTCAACTTCCTCCAGGCCTCAATTCTCTCTTTTGAAAAAGACGAATTAATTCAACACCTAGGAGAACCTTTGTTATATTCCGGAATTGTGCTTGATGGAACAGTTGAAGGATCATTTATCAATGAAAACTACAGCAAAATCAATATGAATCATTTTGAGCGTGGTCGATCATTTGCAGAAGCCCTGGCATGCGTGCAAACACCATACAGTCCAATACAGCTAAAAGCATTGACTAACTGCACCATTATGTTAATTAATCTTAAAGGTATTATAAGCGGTTCTTCCTGTCCATGCTCTTACCAACTGAATTTAACCACTAACATGCTCAAAATACTTGCCTCACAAAATATTTTTTCAAATCTAAAACTAAGAATTGCAAATCAGAAATCTTTAAGAGATCGAATTCTAATCTATTTGCATAGTTTAGCGCCAGACTCAGAAGGGTATCTCCATGTTCCCTTTACACAGACAGCACTTGCAGAATTCTTAGGTGTAAACCGAAGTGCACTGTCCAGAGAACTTGGTCGTATGCAAGATGAAAATCTTATAGAAGTTAACGATAAAAAAATGAAACTTTTACTATAGAAAAAAGGGGATGCGCCCATCCCCTTTGCCACATACGCTGTATGCGATTTCACAACAATTTTATTCCAATGCCTCTTCCAGCACTGATTTCAGTGTTTCAGCTGATTTGTGTAATGCCTTGATTCCGTATTCTCCATCCATCATTGTTGAAATTGGAAGTATCGAACGTTCATCTCTGATTATAGCTTCACATATTCTCTTTACCGACATTGCTATTCCATAATAAGTAGCACCCTTCCTTTGAATAATTTCATAGACGCTGTTTTTTACTTTCTCCGCAATTTCTGACGTAGCTCCTTCATGGTCATGATGCCCTCTCATCTCGCAGAAATCATGGAGTGGAATACCTGACACGTTGGCACTTAACCAAGCGGCAATCTCACTGTCTCCATGTTCTCCAACAATAAATGCATGAACACTTCGACTATCTACTTCTAGATGCTCCCCGAGACGTTCTTTTAGTCTTGCTGTATCCAGAACCGTTCCTGATCCAATCACACGATTCGGTGCATATCCTTGCCCTCTTTATTGTTCAAAATGCTCTTTTGCAAACTGCATATCCTGTACTACTTCAACCGTTCCAAGATAATTGCCTTTCTTATCTCTTACTGCCATATATGTTACAAGGAATGGTTTTCCATTCTTCTCCATCCAAACTGGAACTCTGTCACGCTTATTATTTCTAAAATCATCTAAAATTGCTCGCACCATCGCTTCTATCTTAGGTGGATGGCAAGAAAATACTTCCCTGTCAATCGCCATCTGAGGGCGTTTGAACACCTTTGGTCCTTCGTTGAAGAAGCGATTGATATTATTATCATCCACAAATGTAATCTCGATAGGCAATGTATTGAGAAGTGCTTCCAGCTGTGGAACTGTCATATGACCACCACCTAATATGATTTCTCCATCGCTTAGAGCCGCCTCTGTTCTTGCTTTTTTATCAGCACTATATTTTTCTGCCTCATCCCAGATCATTTCTACTCCAAATACAGGTGCATAGTCCTTAGCATCCTCGTAAATGCCATACCACTCTTCCCTGCTGAAATTCACTGCGCAGATAGGGTATAAAATATTATTTTCTTTATAGATCATCTCATCTGCTCGTTTGAGAACTGTCTGAAGTCGGTTCATCCATTCTTCATCATAATCTGATATTTTATCAAGTGCAGCTAGCTCATCACGAATTTCATCATCCACTGTCCACATCACATCCGAAGGTCCTGAGATCTCATAGCGTACCTTTAATACCGGATAGACAAGATCTCCTTTTTCTGCATAATGAATAGAAATCTGTCGAAGCTCAGATAGCTTCTCTCCTACATCATTCCCAGACTCAATATCTCCTTGAATTTCATGAATCAATGCGGCTATCTTCTCGTTTTCAAGAGCCCATCGATACATCGGATGTCCAACAGTTTCTCTAAGAGTCTTTGCTGCAGCATGCTTCTGATTGTATGCATCTGGCATCAGTTTCTTAGATGTCTCCTCTTTCTTAAGCGACTCTTCTACTGCTTTTTCTGCATTTGCAATCTTTTCTTCCTTTGTTGCACCGTGAAATAAGGCACTGTGAACATCGCACAATTTCTGCACTTCTGTGATTGGTGTGCCTTCCTTAATTAGCTCCTGCTCAGCTTTCATAATTTCAGATGCCTCTACCTCTGAAAAATTCTCTACGAAGTCTTTGCGCACACTCTCTAAGTCTTCGCCTTCTCCAAGTCGCTTTAAATAGCTCTTTATCTTTTCTCTTGTATTTTCCTGAAAAGCCCCATCTTCACTGCTGGTCTCGTCTCCTGCATTATTCTTTCCAAGTGCAAAGATATTTGGCATCTTCCCAATAAGTTCAAACCCATTACTCATAAGTGCCGGCACAACCTTCATCATGGATATGTTTCTCATCTTAGCTCCCTTTGGAATTGTTGTGATGCGTCCCACAGAGTTAAGCATTGCAGGCTTTGTAATCTCTGAAAATCCTAAATCCTTTAAAACATCTACAAGCTCAGGATATTCCTGAACCAATTCAAATACTGGTTTGTTTAAGTCTAATTTCTTTGCCATATAAACATCCACACCTTTCTATCTTTCCTTGTTACAAAATAGAATAACCTAAATTCCCTAAAATAATCTGTTGCTCCAGCAACATTTCTCAATGTCTCTGTTGTGTGTCCAGCACCTCCGACAATAATATTTTTCTTTGCCACTTCGTTCTGAATGGCTTCAGCAAGAATATCACCACCGGCTATAATGCTTCCTCCAAATAAAACCATTACATCAGCCTGATTGATTCCAATTTTTTTCTAATACATTTTGTGTAAATTCTTCTATATCACGCTTGCCACAAAATTCTCCCAAAATATTAATTGCTTTTGCTTTTTACATAACTCACCTCATAAAATTCCGATTTTTTACTTTTGGGAACATAGTTGATTGAGCAATAAACTGCTACATTATAATTACTTCCATATACAATTAAAGCATTCATATGCAATTTGCTCCATTCATTACATTTTAACAATTTTTCTTACTGTATTTGCCGTCCGGATCGTAATTCTGTCACTGATCTTTGAACTGGCAGTTTTTGACCACCAATTTGTTTTTTGATAATCTTTGCGGCTAAAAGACCAGAAAATCACATTTTTATAATGATAGATTTTTTCGTACTCTTCTTTTGGATTTCCAACTTCATTATAAAAACTGTCATAAGATATGTTCGGAAACATAAAAATAAGATTATCATAGATCTCCTTGTTGCTGTCTCCCCACCATTCTGGAGCATTTTTCAATATGTCTTCCAACTCTTCCTGCGAAACAACAAAAACGGGAATGTCCAACCAAAATCGTTTATTTATCATGGATCTTATTTCATTTGAAAGTCCCTCTTTGTCATCAATGTCCGCGCAGAAAACAACATTGCCGCTATTAAGATATGTAGAAACTGCTGTATATCCAAGTTCTGCAAAACCCGCTTTTAATTCAGACATCGCTATTTTGTTTTTGCCACTGATATTGATTCCTCTTAATAATGCAACATATCTTTTCATACGACCATTCCTCTCTGACATTTTTTGTTTTCTCAATATATTGTATAAATTTTACCATATCACAGACTTTTTGTGTAGTTGTTTCATTTTGATCCTTTTTTGTTCCATAAGAGAAAGCTCCTTTCAGTTCTTAACTCAATTTGAAAGCTGATAATCATAAATAAAGAAATTCATTACTGCCTGCTGTCCTTTAATGTTAAATACGTGTTTCTTTTCTAAACGTCTTTTCATTCCTTGGTGTTCATAAAAACCATAATTACAACTTGTGTCTGTAAACAAATAAAATTCTTTCAGCTTTTCCTGCTTCATGTAATTGAGTGCTGATTGAAAAAGCATTTTTCCAATCCCTTTTCCTCTGCACGAAGAACTTACGGCAAATAAGGCAAGTTCTGCCGGATAAGTCTTGTTATTTTCGTTTAGTAATTGCTTATCTATTCCATTGACGTTACCAAAGATTTTTGAAACATTTCGCCCCTCTTTTGAACTGTATAATGATAGTATTGATTTTATCTGCAACAGCCTGTTTGAAAGAGGACATTTATGTTTGGTAATATTATTCGCCAGTATAATACCTGCCACATTTCCGTCAACTACCGCTACTCTTGAAAAAGTATAGTTTGTTAAGCAACTGCTTAGAAATACTCTTGCTAATTTGACCGCCGTTTTTGATGTACTAAAATCATCATAATGCCAAGTTTCTCTGATGATAGTTTCCAAAGCTTTAAAATCTTGTTTTTGATATTCTCTTAATTCTATTTGCATTGTTCTTCTCCTTGTTTTCATCATTTATATCATGTATGATAAAGTATACAGTAACTGTAATGTCAATAAGGAGATATACGAAAATGAGAAAAGAAATTAAAAGGCTAACAACCGCACAATTCGCAAAACTACACGAAGTAAATAAACGTACATTACATTATTATGATGAAATCGGTCTTTTCCGTCCGCTTACCAAGGCTGAAAATGGATATCGCTATTATGATATTTCACAAAGCATAGATTTTGAATATATTCGTATGCTGAAAGAATTAAATATGAGTATTGAAGAAATTGAAGCATATCGAAAAAATCCTACACCTGCCAACTTCTTAAAAATTGTGAATGAGAAAGAAAAAGAAATTGATAAGCAAATTCAAAAGCTGAAAGATATTAAAACTGTAATGCAAAGGAAGAAAGCGAAAATCGCTTTTTGTGAAACTTTGCAAGAGCAGGAAATCAGAATTGAAGAATGCAAATCAGAAAGGCTTTTAGTCTATCCTTATGATTTCTCAAAAGATGATATATCAGAAATTTTTTCCCACTTGAAAGATATATGGGGAATCGAACAAATACGCATGGGAATGGGAAGTCTTATTTCGCTTGATAATGTATATAAGATGAACTTTGATAAATATGAGGGGATATATACGATTGCCTTGAACAAGAAGTCTGTTCCAAATAGTCTTATAAAACCAAAAGGAAAATATCTTTGCGGTTATCAAAAGGGTACATGGGATAAATTGCCAGCACTGTATCAACAGATGTTGGATTATGCCAATAAAAATAATTTACAACTTACTGGCTACGCTTACGAAGTTGGTTTGAACGATTTTGTAATTTCTGATGAAGCCGATTATATTACAAAAATTGTGATTAAGATTCAAGAAATCTCTTGATTTTGCAGGTGGTAAAATATAACAAAAACTCCCCGATCGGGGAGTTTTACATGATAAATCCTATTCTGCAGTCTGTCTCGGAATAATAATCTTTCTCGGACATTTTTCTGCACACACACCACAGTTTGTACATTTGTCTGCATCAATATGAGCCAGACCGTTCAACACAGTGATCGCACCGGCTTCACAGCTTCTCTCACAAAGCTTACATCCGATACAGCCCACTTTACAGACGCTCATCAATGCCTTTCCCTTGTCATGGGAGCTGCATTGCACGAATGTCTTCTGCTTATATGGAATCAGCTCAATCAGCTTTTTCGGACAGGCTTCGATGCATTTTCCACATGCTTTACATGCTTCTTTGTCTACAACCGCAATCCCGTTCTCCACGTGAATGGCATCAAACGGACAGGCCTTCACACAGCTTCCGAATCCAAGACATCCATAAGAACATCCTTTTTGTCCTCCGTCCTGCATCAGATTCGCCATCGTACAGTCTTTAATTCCGTAATATTCATATACATTTGATGCATTCTCGCAGGTTCCGGCACATTTCACAAATGCAACCTTTCGTTCCTGACTTCCTGCGCTCTGTCCCATGATTGCTCCGATCTTCTCAGCGACAGGTGCGCCTCCGACCGGACATCCGCCAACTTCGGCTTCTCCCTTTACGATCGCAGCTGCAAGACCGGAACAGCCTGCATATCCACAGCCACCACAGTTATTTCCCGGAAGCTCTGCCAGAATGGCTTCTTCTCTTTCATCTACTTCTACTGCAAACTTTTTGCCGGATACTCCAAGAAAGACGCCGATAAACAGTCCGGTTCCTCCGACAATCGCCGCAGCGATCAAAATTCCTGATATCATCTCTTATGTCCTCCTTAAATCAATCCCGAGAATCCGAAAAACGCAATCGCCATCAATCCGGCTGTTACCAGCACGATCGGAGTTCCCTGAAAGGATTCCGGAACATCATTGTACTCGATTTTTTCACGGATTCCAGCCATCAGTACGATTGCAATCAGGAATCCGACTGCTGTTGCAACTCCGTTGACAACGCCCGCACCAATGCTATAAGATTTCTGCACATTTGTCAGTGCAACTCCGAGTACCGCACAGTTGGTTGTAATCAGAGGCAGGTAAACTCCCAGCGCCTGATACAGCGGCGGCATTGCTTTTTTCAGAAACATTTCTACAAACTGCACCAGTGCCGCAATAACAAGGATAAACACAATCGTCTGCAGATATTCGAAATGCAGCGGCACTAAAATAAACTGGTAGATCAGCCCCGTTACAAACGAAGAAATCGTGATAACAAAGACAACGGCTCCTCCCATACCGGCTGCTGTTTTTACATTTTTTGATACTCCAAGGAATGGACAGATTCCAAGGAACTGGCTCAGTACAACGTTGTTTACAAGCGCTGAGCCAACTGCGATCAATAATAATTCTTTCATCGTCCGCTCCTCCTACTCTTTTGTTCCGGCGCTGCCACACCCTGCACAGGACGCGCATCCTCCGGCACATCCGTCATTATTGTTTACCGGTTTTCCTTTTTTCTGTGCACGGTTCTTAATCTTGTTCTGCAATGCTGTCAGACCCGCAAGAACAAAAAATGCACCCGGTGCCAGAATAAAGATCGTAATCGGCTCATATGTATCCGGAAGTACCTGGAAATTAAAGATTTTTCCGGAACCGATCAGCTCTCTAACAATTCCGATGGAAGTCAGGCCGGCTGTAAATCCAAGTCCCATTCCGATTCCGTCAAAAACAGACGGCAGTACCGGATTTTTGGATGCATAACTCTCGGCTCTTCCCAGAATGATACAGTTTACTACGATCAGAGGAATATAAAGTCCCAGTGAATCATACAGACTTGGAACAAACCCTTCCAGCAAAAACTGTACAATCGTTACAAAAGATGCCACAACAACGATAAATGCAGGCATACGTACGGAATCCGGAATGATCTTACGCAGCATGGAGATCAGCATATTGGACAGCACCAGTACTACGGTTGTAGAAAGTCCCATACCGATTCCGTTGATTGCAGAAGTCGTCACCGCAAGCGTCGGACACATTCCGAGCATCAGAACAAAGGTTGGATTTTCTTTGATCAGACCATTGTAAAGTCTCTCTGTACATCTATTCATTGATCATGCCTCCTAACTCATTCTGGAAAGTATTCTGAAAATATACCAGCACGGAATCGACTGCATTGGTCACAGCGTTGGTCGTGATCGTTGCACCACTGATGGCGTCAATCTTGTCATCACCCTTCTCGCCGTTTTTCGTATAGGTAAATTTCTCTACATTTTTATCTTTGAACTGATCTTTAAACTCGCTCTCATCTGCTTTCATTCCAAGACCTGCGGTCTCACTGATCGAGAGCATCTCCACACCTTTTACAGTTCCGTCATTTAAAATTCCGACAGATAAGCTCAAATCTCCGGCATATGCCTCATGAGAAGTTACAGAGATCACATATCCGATCACACTGCCGTTGTTATCCATTGCCTGCGCTACTTCTGTGATATCTGCATCATATCCTGCATCCTGAAGGATAGAAGCAGCTGATTGTTCGTCAAAATCTGCATATGCTTCGAAGGAATCCGCCTCCGGAAGCACTTTCTGGTATGCTGCCTGTTTATCCGCTTCTTTCGCTTTTGCGATCGGCGCTTTTGTCACCTCATAGACCAGTCCCAGAAGACATCCTGCCACAAGGGTGATCACTGTCAGGATACATGTATTTTTTATCATCTTATTCATTAGCGTTCCCCTCCTTTTCCGAATGGTCTTGGAAGAGTGATCTTTTCGATCAGCGGTACCAAAAGGTTACTGATGATAATCGCATAGGAAACACCCTCTGCAGAACCTCCGAACAAACGGAAGATTCCGGTCAGAAGTCCAAGACAGACTCCGTATACAATCTGTCCGGTCTTTGTGATCGGAGAAGTCACATAATCGGTTGCCATAAACCATGCTCCCAGCATCAGTCCGCCTCCGCAGAGATGAGCGGTAATGTACTGCGGATCAAAGCCATGACCGCCGAACAGAGTGATAAAGATTACAAATGTTACGATATAAGTTCCCGGAATCCGAAGATCGATCACGCCCATCAGGATCAAGAACATGGCACCGATCATAATCGCGATCACAGAAGTCTCTCCGATTGTTCCGCGGATATTTCCCATCATCATATCAAACGTATTCACAGCCTCACCGGCTCTTAAATTTGCCAGCGGTGTCGGTCCTGTCACTCCATCATATACAAAGTACGTCATTTTCCCTGTAAACGAGATTAAAAGAAAACAACGCGCTCCCAGTGCCGGATTCATAAAATTCTGTCCAAGACCGCCGAACAGCTGCTTTACAACGATGATCGCAAACACAGAGCCAAGCGCTCCCATCCAGAGCGGCAATGTAGGCGGAAGGTTCAAGGCCAGTAACAGACCTGTCACAACCGCACTGAAATCCTGAATTGTCACAGGTTTGTGCATCAGTTTCTCATAAATATATTCTGCGAGTACTGCGGAAGCTGTAGTCACCAGAACCAGAAGCCACGCATTCTCATGTCTGAAATTATAAATGCCAAAAAAAGTCGCAGGAAGCAGCGCGATCACTACAAAAAGCATGATATTGCTGCTCTTCACTCGATCCCTTATATGCGGGGAAGGAGATACATTGAAGTTTGCACTCACGATTTTGTCCTCACTTTCTTACTTTCTTTTGTTTGCCAGTGCAATCTTTCTCATAGAACCGATCGCCTGTTTTAGATTTCTTTTTGCCGGACAGACAAAACTGCAGGAACCACATTCCACACATTCCAGTCCGTTCATCTTCACAAATCCTTCTTCGTTGTGACGCTCTGAAAGATCTGCCAGTCTGGAAGGAATGATCCTGCTCGGACATACTTCCACACAACGTCCGCAGTTGATGCAGGCAGTCTCTTTTGCTTCTGCTGCCTCATCCTTTTGAAACGCCAGAATCGAAGAAGATGTCTTTGTCACCGGCGCATCCAGTGTGACCATGGCAAATCCCATCATCGGACCTCCTGAAATCAGTTTCTGAGGTTCTGTTATAAATCCTCCGGCGGCATCCACCAGTTCTCTGTGGTTCATTCCGATTGGAACTCTAAAGTTTCCCGGATTCTGAATATCATCACCACTGACTGTGACTACACGCTCCATCAGAGGCTTTCCAAAACGTACCGCCTGATTGATCGCGATCAGAGTCTCCACATTATCTACTATACATCCTGCATCTGCCGGCAACATTGCCGCATGAATGGCACGCTTTGTCGTGGCATAGATCAACTGACGCTCTGCACCCTGCGGATATTTCGTCTCCAGTACTTTCACGCTCATACGGGATTTTCCGGCAATCGCCTCTTTTAATTTCTCTACGCAGTCTTTTTTATTGTCCTCCACTGCAAAAATTCCTTCTGCATTCGGGAATAAAGACAGCACCACTTCCATTCCGCTGACAATCTCCTTTGTACATTCCATCATACGACGGTAATCTGCTGTAATATACGGCTCACATTCCGCACCGTTCGCAATGATGTACTCAATCTTATCGGCTTCCTTTGGAGAAAGCTTTACCTTTGTCGGGAATCCTGCACCACCCATTCCCACAACACCGGCTTCACTGATTCTCTCGATAATTTCTTCTTTTGTGAGTTCTTTCAGAGAAGTAATCGGGGTGTATTCCACTTCCTCATATGTACCATCGTTTTCCAGTACGATACAATTCACCTTACTTCCCGCCGGATTGTATCTCATTTCGATTGCTTTTACAGTTCCTGCCACGGATGCGTAAACCGGCGCAGATACAAATCCGCCTGCTTCCGCAATCTTCTGTCCTTTTAAGACATGGTCGCCTTTTTTCACCAATGGAACTGCAGGCGCACCGATATGCTGAGACAGCGGATACACCAGTTCACCCAGAGGCAAGAGCTCTTTGATCGGCTGATCTTTAGCAAGCGCTTTTCCGTCTTTTGGGTGGATTCCACCTTTAAATGTTAAAAGTCCCATCTAATTTTCCTTCCTTTCTTTTGCTGCACTAGATTTTATTATAGCAAAAAGTTCTTCGCAAAAAAAGAGGCGAAGCCATTAAACTCCACCTCTCTATGTGTTTCATTCTACTCTTCTGTTTCTTCAACAGTGTCTGGCTCAAGTGCTTTCATGCTCAGGCTGATCTTCTTCTCTGCTTCGTTCAGATCTACCACTTTTGCAGTGATTTCCTGTCCAATAGAAAGAACATCAGATGGTTTTTCTACATGTGTTCTTGAAATCTGAGAAACATGCAGTAATGCATCTACTCCAGGCGCCAGTTCAACGAATGCACCAAAATCTGTCATACGTGCAACTTTTCCTGTAACCTCAGAACCAACTGCGAAGTCTTCAGCAGCGTGTGCCCATGGATTTGTCTCAGGGAATTTTAAGCTCAGTGCGATCTTTGTATCGTTGATGTCTTTCACAAGAACTTTTACCTGATCTCCAACCTGGAATACCTTCTTCGGATTCTCAACTCTTCCCCATGACATTTCAGAAATGTGAAGAAGTCCGTCTACTCCGCCAAGGTCGATAAATGCACCGAAATCTGTTACGTTCTTAACAGTTCCTTCTACTGTATCTCCAACCTGCAGTTTTGCAAACAGTTCTTTCTGTTTTTCTGCTCTCTCTGCTACAAGAAGCTGTCTTCTGTCACCGATCACGCGGTTTCTTCTTGGGTTGAATTCGCTGATCACAAACTCAATCTCCTGTCCTTCGTATTTGCTCAGATCTTTTTCATAAGAATCTGATACGAGGCTTGCCGGAATAAATACACGTGCACCTTCTACAGTTGCACACAGTCCTCCGCCAAGGATCTGAGTTACTGTTGCTTTTAAAACTTCTTTGTTCTCGAATGCTTCGCGCAGTCTTTCGTTTCCTTTTTCTGCTGCGAGTCTCTTATATGTCAGTAACACCTGACCTTCTCCATCATTGACTTTCAATACTTTTACAGTCATAGAATCACCAACAGAAACAACTGTTGTCAGGTCCAGAGACTGATCGTTGGAGTATTCACTCTTTGTGATGATACCGTCTGCTTTGTATCCGATATTCAGGATGATCTCATCTGGTTTCACATCAATTACAGTTCCCTCTACTACCTCTCCGTTGTGAATTGTTTTAAATGATTCTTCTAACATTTGTTCAAAAGATAATTCTGACATTATTTTGAACCTCCTCAATTATATTATTGGGCGTGGATGCCCCTGCTGTAATACCTACTGTTTCCACTGACCCTAATTGATTCAAATCCAAATCGTCAAGTGTCTGTATATAGTACGTATCCTTACATGCTCCCTTGCATATTTCAAATAACTTCTGGGTATTGGAACTATGTTTGTCACCAATCACTATCATAGCATCCACCTCTTCCGCAATGCTCCTGGCTTCCGTCTGGCGTTCCCTGGTCGCACCGCAGATTGTATTTAAAACACTTACATCATAACTCTTTTTCGAAATAATTTCAACTAAATCTTGAAATTTATTGTAATTAAATGTCGTTTGGGCGACAACACATACGGCTCTTGCCGAATCCAGTACAAGGGAAGCGGCATCTTCTTTTGTTTCCACCACAAAAACCTGTTCTCCTGCCCAGCCGCGGATTCCTTCCACCTCCGGATGCTTCGGATTCCCGATAATGACGATCTGTTTTCCGGCTGCACTTTCCCGGCTTACAATGCGATGGATCTTCTTCACAAATGGACAGGTTGCATCCACGATCTGGATCTTCTTTTTCTCCAGCTTCTCGTAGATATATTTTGCCACTCCGTGAGAACGGATAATGACCGTTCCCTCTGTAAGCTGTTCCAGCTCCTGCTCCGTACGAAGGACGATCACGCCCTGATTTTCCAGATCTTTTACGACTTCTTCATTGTGAATGATCGGTCCGTAAGTGTAGATTGGTGCTGCATCCGAATTTTTTGCCTGTTCATAAACTGTTTCTACCGCCCGTTTTACGCCGAAGCAAAAACCGGCAGTCTTTGCACGTTTTACATTCATCCTCTGCCTCCGCCATTTATTTGCACTGTCTGCAGATGGCATGAACTACTTCCTCGATGCTCATGTCAGAACTGTCTATCAAAATCGCATCCTCTGCCTGCTTTAAAGGCGCAGTTTCACGGCTCATGTCACGCTCATCCCGCTTCTTTATATCTTCAGCAATCTCCTCATAGCTGCAGGAAATCCCTTTTTCTGTCAGTTCTTTGTACCGTCGGTCTGCCCTTGTTTTTACACTGGCCGTCAGATAGATCTTGACATCTGCATTTGGGAGGATATTGGTTCCGATATCTCTTCCGTCCATGATCACATCCGCTTCTTTGGCCAGGTTTCTCTGCAGGTCCAGAAGCCTTGCACGTACCTCCCGAACTGCAGAACTGACAGAAGCCATATTTCCGACTGCTTCCTCGCGGAGTCTGTCTGTGACATTGGATCCGTTTAAATAAACCTGCTGGATCCCGTCCTCATAACAGATGCTCACATCCGCATTTTGTGCCGCAAGACGGATTTTTTCTGTATCCTGCGGGGAAATCCCCTCCTGCAGAAAATAAACCGCCATTGCCCGGTACATCGCTCCGGTATCTACGTAAATATATCCTTTTTCTTTTGCGACCAGCTTCGCAATGGTACTTTTCCCTGCTCCTGCCGGTCCGTCAATCGCCACATTATATCCCATATTGCTTCTCCTTTTCTTTCCTGCTCTATTCGTTAAGGAATGGAAATTCCCGCAAGATATGCCGTAGACCAGGCAATCTGCAGATTAAATCCGCCTGTCAGTGCATCCAGGTCCAGAACTTCTCCCACAAAATACAGTCCGGAAATCTTTTTTGACTCCATCGTTCCCGGATCGATCTCTTTGACATTTACTCCGCCTTTTGTGATGATCGCCTCTTTGTAGCTGCGAAGTCCGCTTAAAGTCATCTCAAAATGTTTGATCAGATGTACGAATCGCTGTCTCTCTTCTCTTGAAATCTCATTGACTTTCTTCTCTTCCGAAATACCGGAAAGCTCCAGCATAACTGGTTTTAATTTGGATGGGAACAAATGATCCACCGCATTTTTAAACTGTTTGTTTTTATGCTCCTCAAATTCGCGAAGCACACGGGCATCCAGCTGTTCTGCCGTCAAAGCAGGTTTCAGATCGATCACCAGACGCAGTTCTTTTTCAGAAAGCCTCTTTCCGATCACGCTGCTGGCACTTAGCATCAGTGGTCCGCTGACTCCGTAATGGGTAAAAAGCATCTCACCGAAATCTTCATACAGCTTCTTCTTTCCATCATAGACCGCTGCGCTTACATTGCGAAGAGAGAGCCCCTGCAGTTCCTTTGCATACCATTCCCTGACTTCCATCGGAACCAGAGCCGGATATAGTTTTGTAATCTGATGTCCGTTTTCTTTTGCGAACCGGTATCCGTCACCGGTAGATCCTGTCGCCGGGTAAGAGATTCCTCCTGTCGCGACAATACAGGCATCTCCTGTCTTTCGCTGTCCGCCTTTTAAGACGATTGCCTGGAACTTCCCGTCTCTTTCCTCTATCTTTTCCACCTCTGTTTCCAGACAGATATGGACACCCAGAGTCTCCAGTTTTCGCTTCAGTCCCGCGATCACATCGGAAGAATGGTCAGATAACGGAAACACACGATTGCCCCGTTCTATTTTTGTTCTGACACCAAGCTCTTCAAAAAAATCAATCACCTGATCATTTGTAAAGGTGTAAAAACTGCTGTATAAAAACTTTGGATTGCTCATCACGGAAGCAAACAGGGTTTCCATGTCCCCTGCATTCGTAATATTGCAGCGTCCCTTCCCGGTGATGAATAATTTTCTTCCCAGACGGTCATTTTTCTCATACAGCCACACTTCATGACCGTTTTCTCCGGCAGCGACTGCAGCCATCATTCCAGCCGCGCCGCCGCCGATTATCAGCACTTTACTCATCTTTATTCTCCTCGCTTTTTCCAGAAGAAGACTCTGTCAGCGTATCATCCACCTGATTCAATTCATCTTTACTGTATACCTGATATTCGCCCCAGATCTGCTCCAGTGTTTCCAGTGTATTGACTACTTCTTTCTGCTTTTTCATACAGAGAGCCACCACCAGCGCATTGATCACACTCAAAGGGGCCACCAGCGAATCCACGATCGAAGCCATGTCACTTCTGGCGATCAGATTACAGGAAGAATACAGATTCATAGGTGAGTGCACACTGTCTGTCAGTGTGATCACCTTTGCTTTCCGGTTGCTCGCAAACTCCAGCGCTTTGAGCGTGCGCATAGAATATCTCGGGAAACTGATCCCAATGATCACATCCTCTTCGTTGATCCGGATCAGCTGTTCAAAAATCTCACTGGAACTGTTGGTGTTGACAGCAGTAACATTTTCACATACCAGATTCAGATAAAAGCATAAAAAGGAGGCCAGCGGTGCGCAGCTGCGTATTCCCACTACATAAATACGTTTAGCACTGAGAATCGTATCAATCGCAAGTTCAAATGCTTTCTGATCAATCCCGGCCAATGTCAGTTTTATCTTTTCAATATCTGACTGAAGCACCGTTTCCAGAATTTCCGACTGACTGATCCGCCCATAGGTAACCTCCATCCTCTGAATGGAATTCAATTTGTTGCGCACCAGTTCTTCCAGTGCTTTCTGGAAACCGGGATATCCTTTGTATCCAAGCTGTGTGGCAAAACGTACAACTGTGGATTCACTGACTCCTACCACTTCTCCGAGACGAGCTGCTGTCAGAAATACAGCCTTATCATAGTTTTCCGTCACATAATCCGCAAGCCGTTTCTGGCCTTTGCTCATTTTTTTGTATTTTTCTTCCATGCGGATCAATAATTCGTTTGTACTATTTTCACTCACACTTCATTTCCTCTTCTTCCTCTTTGTTTTTCATTCTGCTATTTTACAGGACGGGTGTATTCCTTCAGCCATTCTTTCTCTTCTGCTTCCAGATATGGACTGATCTTCTCATATACGCTCTGATGATATGCATTAAGCAGCTGCTTTTCTTCCTCTGTCATCAATTCCGGACGCAGCGCATCCAGATCAATCGGAACAAAGGTAAGCGGCTCAAAATACAAAAACTGTCCATATTCGTTCTTTTCTCCTGCACGCACAAGCAGCTCATTTTCAATGCGGATTCCATGGGAACCTTCTATATAAATTCCCGGCTCGTTTGTGATCACCATTCCCGGCTCAATCTCGCACATGGCATCCCTTGTTGCCTTCCAGCGGAATCCGATCGGCGCCTCGTGAATATTTCCAAGATATCCCACGCCATGTCCGGTTCCATGATTATAGTTTAAGTTTCTGCGCCAGAATGGTTCTCTGGCTGCATAATCCAGAACCATGCCGCTGCATCCGGCAAGAAACTTTGCGTCAGCAAGACGCAGCATACTGCAAGCTACCATTGTAAAGTCTTCTTTCTGTTTTTCGTCAACCTCACCGATCGCCACCGTACGTGTGATATCTGTGGATCCATCATAATAATTTCCGCCGGTATCTGTCAAAAACAGTCCGCCTTCTTTCAATTCCACATTCGTCTCCGGTGTAGAAGAATAATGCACGATCGCCGCATGCTGTCCATAGGCACAGATCGGATCAAAGCTCGGCCAGAGATATCCTTCCTGCTCTTTTCTGAAGTTCTCCAGCTTCTCAGATGCGCTCAGCTCTGTAATCGTCTCTTTGCCAGCATGCTTCTTCAGCCAGTACATAAATTTTGTATGCGCCACGCCGTCTTTGATGTGACCTCTTCTGATATTCTCGATCTCAGCTGCATTTTTCACGCACTTCATCAGCACTTCCGGATTTTCTTCCTTTACAATACGGACAGCTTTCGGAATGTTGCGATACAATGCATAATTCACTCTCTGTGGATCCAGAAGAATTGAAGCCCCCTCCGGAAGAGATTTTACATCTTCATAGATTGCATTGTATGGATGCAGATGTACCTGGCACTCCTCAAAATGCTTTAAGATATTCTCATCAAACTTTCTTTCATCTGCATATAATTCCACAGAATCCATGGTGATCAGCGCATAAGAAAGCAGAAGCGGAAAATACTCCACATCCTGTCCGCGCACATTCAGCAGCCAGTCAATATCATCCAGGCTGGTCAGAAGATGATAGCCTGTATTTTCTTTCTCCATTCTCGCTCTGACTCGTTTCAGTTTCGATGCCGTAGATTCTCCTGTATAGGTCTCTTCCAGATAAAATGCCGGTTTTTCAGACAGCGCCGGTCTCTCTTCCCAGATCTCATCAATCAGATCACAGCCATAGTACACCTGTCCGTGCTTCTCTTTCGCGATCTTTTCGTACTGTTCTCCTTCTGTAATCCCGATGGTTCTTCCGTCAAATCCGATATTTTCAGATTCTCCCAGTACAGATTCAATATATTCTGCGATCGTCGGCACTCCCGGTTCTCCCATCTTCTGCAGACGGATCCCGCTTCCCTGAAGCTGGCTTTCTGCCTGAAGGAAATATCTTCCGTCCGTCCAGAGACAACTTTCTTCTTTTGTGATGACAGCAGTCCCTGCAGAGCCTGTAAATCCTGTGATAAATGCTCTGGATTTAAAGTGTTCACCTACATATTCACTCTGGTGATAATCTGCTGTCGGAATCATATAAACAGAAATATGGTGTTCTTCCATTTTCTGACGTAATCGTTCTATTCTATCTTTGATACACATAAAATCGTCCTCCTTTGCCACGGGTAATTATATCACTAAAACAGATTCTGCACAAGGAATTGAATTTTTATTTCTTTTCCGGACAACAAAAAAGGACCGGAAAACTTTCATCTTCCAGTCCTTTTCTTTCATTTTATTATACCGGATATGCTCCGTCTTCTGTATCTGCTACTTTTGCATCTACTTTTGTCTGCTGAGCATCTCTGTATTTGAAGAAGTCTGTTGCAACCTGTGGGAACAGTGCATATGTCAGCACATCCTCATCCTGCTGGCTGTACTGTGCACACTCTTTGCGGAGTGTATCCAGCTCGTTTGGAATCAGATCGGCTGGGCGGCATGTGATCACTTCTGCATCTTCTCCGATTACTTTTTTCTGTACTTCTGGATTAAACGGTTTTGCTGTTGCTCCATATTTTCCAGACAGTACATCTTTTGTCTCTTTTGTTGCCATCTTGTAGCGTTCTCCCATCAGCACGTTGAATACTGCCTGAGTACCAACGATCTGAGAAGAAGGTGTAACAAGCGGCGGCTCTCCAAGGTCTTTACGCACACGCGGTACTTCTTCCAGAACCTCATAGAATTTATCTTCTGCTCCCTGCTCTTTTAACTGAGATGTCAGGTTGGAAAGCATTCCTCCCGGTACCTGGTACAGAAGTGTCTTGATATTCACACCAAGGTTCTTCGGATTGAGCAGTCCGGACTCAAGTGCTTCGTCTCTGATCGGTCTGAAGTAATCAGCGATCTCTGCAAGCAGGTTCTGATCCAGTCCTGTATCATATGGAGTCCCTTTGAATGTCTCTACCATCACTTCTGTTGCCGGCTGAGAAGTTCCAAGTGCAAATGGTGACATTGCTGTATCAATGATGTCAGCACCAGCCTCTACAGATTTCAGGTATGTCATAGAAGCAACTCCTGATGTATAGTGTGTATGCATCTCGATTGGAATCTCAACTGCTTCTTTTAATGCTGTTACAAGTTCTGTTGCCTGATATGGGCAAAGAAGACCTGCCATATCTTTTACACAGATAGAATTTGCTCCCATGTCTTCAATTCTTTTTGCGAGATCTACCCAATATTCCAGAGTATATGCATCACCCAATGTATAGGACATTGCAACCTGTGCATGGGCGTTTTCTTTATTCGCTGCTGTAACTGCTGTCTGCAGATTTCTCATATCATTCATACAGTCAAAGATACGAATGATGTCAATTCCGTTTGCAGCAGATTTCTGTACGAAATACTCTACCACGTCATCTGCGTATGGACGGTATCCCAGAATGTTCTGTCCGCGGAATAACATCTGCAGTTTTGTGTTCTTGAATCCGTCACGGAATTTACGAAGTCTCTCCCATGGATCTTCGTGCAGGAAACGGAGTGATGCATCAAATGTAGCTCCTCCCCAGCACTCTACTGCATGATATCCGACTTTATCCATTTTATCCACGATCGGCATCATCTGCTCTGTTGTCATTCTTGTCGCAATCAGAGACTGATGCGCATCACGCAGAATTGTTTCTGTAATTTTAATTGGTTTTTTTGCAATTTCTGCCATTTTTACTGTCCTCCATTATTATTTCACACCAAAGATCGCCATAAATGTTCCGGCTGCCACCGCAGTACCGATAACTCCGGCAACGTTCGGTCCCATCGCATGCATCAGCAGGAAGTTTGTAGGATCTGCTTCTGCTCCGACTTTCTGAGAAACACGGGCTGCCATAGGAACCGCAGACACACCCGCAGAACCGATCAGAGGATTTACCTTGCCCTTTGTTGCCCAGCACATCAGTTTACCGAACAATACTCCGGCTGCTGTACCGAATGCAAACGCGATCAGTCCCAGTGCAACGATTTTCAGTGTATCCATGTTCAGGAATGCTTCTGCACTTGTTGTAGCACCTACAGATGTACCAAGCAGGATTACTACGATATACATCAAAGCATTGGATGCTGTCTCTGTCAGCTGTCTTACAACACCTGATTCTTTAAACAGGTTACCAAGCATCAGCATACCTACCAGAGGAGCTGTTGTAGGAAGAATCGTACATACTACGATCGTAACGATGATCGGGAAGAGGATTCTCTCCAGTTTGGAAACTGGTCTTAACTGCTCCATCTTGATCTTACGCTCTTCTTCTGTTGTAAGAAGCTTCATAATCGGCGGCTGAATGATCGGAACCAGTGACATATAAGAATATGCCGCTACCGCGATCGGTCCTAAGATTGCTGTCTGCTGTAATTTTCCTGCGAGGAAAATAGAAGTCGGGCCGTCAGCACCACCGATGATAGAAATCGCTGCAGCCGCTTTGTCAGAGAATCCCATTGCCATTGCTCCAAGGTATGCGGCGAAAATACCAAACTGTGCTGCCGCACCCAGAAGGAAACTCTTCGGGTTCGCGATCAATGGTCCAAAGTCTGTCATCGCACCGACACCAAGGAATATCAGAGACGGCAGGATTGACCACTCATCCAGAACATAGAAATAATACAGAAGTCCGCCTGTTCCGTTCGCCGAATCTTCTGCATGAAGCATGATATCCGGATAAATATTAACCAGAAGCATACCAAATGCAATCGGAACTAACAGCAGCGGTTCAAAGCCGTGTCTAATCGCCAGATAAAGGAAAAAGCAGGCAACTGCGATCATAATCAGGTTTCCGAACGTCAGGTTCATAAACGCAGTCTGCTCTACCAGGTTCCCCAGCGTATTTGAAATATATTCCATTTGTCAAAACCTCCTAGTTTAATGTGGCTAATACTGCTCCTGACTCTACTGCGTCGCCTACTGCCACATCAATGCTAGCAACTGTACCATCTTCCGGAGCTACTACAGGGATTTCCATTTTCATAGCTTCTACTGTTACAATGGCATCTCCTGCTTTTACAGCCTGTCCTACGCTTGCGTCAATACTGAATACTTTTCCAGCTGCTCCCGCTTTTACCTGGATACTTCCTGCTCCTGCCGGTGCTGCTGCTTTCGGAGCCGCTGCCGGTGCTGCCTTTGGAGCTGCAACTGGTGCTGCCTTTGGAGCTGCAACTGGTGCTGCCGCTGCAACCGGTGCAGTACCTGCTCCCTTTTCTTCTACTGTCACATCATATACATTTCCATTTACAGTAATTGTATAATTTTTCATTTTAAAATCCTCCTGATTAATTCCATTTGTTCCATTTATTCGATTTTCTTCTCTTGATCGAGCGAACTACAAATCCGTCTGCAGAAGTTCCTTCTGCCGCTGCGATCGCTGCTGAGATCACTGCTACAAGCTCTGCATCATCTGAAGCTTCTTCTGCTGCCGGTTCTGCAACTGGTACAGGAGCCGGAGCCGGTGCTTTTGCCGGTTCTGCAGTTTTTTTGTTCTTAAATTTCTTCTCAAGTTCCGGAATAAATCTGAACAGAGAAATAATGAATGAAATAAAGATCAAAACAACGAATACAGTTCCCATTCCAAGAATGGTGTTCAGTCCCGCTTTTTTCAGAATCTCCGCAGTAGAATAATGTGCATTGATCGTCAAGCTGTCCATCTGCTGTTCTTCATCGAATGTAAATTCAATGTCTGCAGTCTTATTCTCATACTCTGCTTCTGTAGAAACTACGATTCCGGAGCTTGTCATCTCTGTCTCGAATTCTCCATAGCTTTTGAATGCTCCGCATTCTGCCTCTCCCGCTTTCCAGGCTTCAATCATGGAAAGGAAATTCTCAGAATCTACAGGAAGTCCTGTATTCAGAAGCATCAGATCCAGCTGCAGTTCGGACATCTCTTCATACTGGTCAAAAACTTCATCCGGTGTCTGACTGAAGCTGCTGACAATCGCCTCTGAATAAGCCACCATGGACTCTTTTTCATTACTTGTTGTCGTATCTGCCTCGCTGCCGCATCCTGAAACACCTAAGGTAAGAGCACAGGCAAGTACGATTAAACTTAATTTTTTCTTCACTTTGCCTCACCTCACTAAACCGTACCGTGTTTTTTTGCCGGACGATCCTCTCTCTTTGTGAACAGCATCTCAAATGCTCCGATCACATATTTTCTTGTATCGGCTGCATCAATGATTGCATCCACATATCCTCTTCTTGCCGCGGAAACCGGGCTGGACTGCAGCTCTTTGTATTCTGCTGCCTTTTCTTTCAATGTCTCTGCGTTTGCATCTGCATACATGATCTTTGCTGCCATAGAAGCATCCATCATTCCGATCTCAGCTGTCGGCCATGCGTATACCAGATCTGCCCCGATAGATTTGCTGTTCATCGCAATATATGCGCTTCCGTAAGCTTTTCCTACGATCACATTAACCTTTGGTACAGATGCATTCGCGAATGCGTAAGTCAGTTTTGCAACTGCACGTGCCATATCCTTCTCAGCTTCCAGAGTTGCTTCAAATCCTGTCACGTTTGTCAGGGATAATACCGGAATCGAGAAAGCATCACAGAAATTGATAAAATCTGCTGCTTTTTTACATCCGTCAACTGTCAGAACCTGTTCATAGGACTCTGCATTTCCTTCTGCATCATATACTTTGGAACGGTTTGCAACAGCTCCCACTGTCATTCCGTTCAGACGGATAAATCCTGTTACCATTTCTTTTGCATATTCTCTCTTGGTTTCAAAGAAAATATTGTTGTCAGAAATTGTGGCAAGTGCAATTCCTGTATCTTCCGCAGCATTGGCAAGATCTGCGCAGACACGGTTCAGGTCGTCTGTACATTCGTCATAGGATGCATCATCCTCAAAGTTTGCAGGGAGCATGCAGATCAGAGAACGGATCTGTCCTAAGATCTCTTCTTCTGTTCCTGTCACATCGACAAGCCCTGCTGTCTTGCTCTGATATTCAGCACTCGCTGTGTCACATTTGGAATCAATGTTTCCTTCCAGAGCATTTGGTGAATTAACGAACAATTTTCCTTCTTTATTTTCCATGAATGTGAAATCCGTCAGTCCCGGCACGACTGCAAGACCACCGCCACACATACCAAAAACAGCTGTGATCTGAGGGATCACACCGGATGCCATTGCCTGTTTAAAGTACAGGCTTCCAAATGCCTCCAGCGCGTCTGTCGCTTCCTGAAGACGAAGACCTGCACAGTCGATCAGACCGATGACCGGCGCTCCCATCTTCATTGCCATGTCATAGATGTTTGCAATCTTCTTTGCATGCATCTCGCCGATCGCACCTTTTAAAACAGATGCATCCTGGCTGTAGACATAGACAAGATTTCCGTCAATCACTCCATAGCCGGTAATGACCCCGTCAGCCGGAGTTTCTTTTTCCTGCAGGTTGAAATCTGTATTTCTTGCTGTAACTGCACCACCGATTTCAACAAAGCTGCCCTCATCAAGCACTGTGGCAATTCTTCTGCTTGCTGAGTTTTCTGTTGCATTGTTGCTCATATTCTAGCCCTCCATATTATAAAATGTGTTTAAATATAAACCAAAATTTTTGCCTATTCTAGTATATATTACTTAGCGAAAAAATTCAATTGAATTTCTGTTTTTTGTTATTTCTTTGCCATTTTCTTTTATTTTTTCCGAATTTTTATAAAAAAAGACATATTTCCTGACTTTGGAAATATGTCTTTGTTTTTTACTTCTGATTACGGAATTGCACCGGAGTGACCTGATACATCTTTTTAAAGATCCGGTTGAAATGTTCTACGTTCTGATATCCCACAGTCTCTGCGATACTCTCTACAGTTGCATTGCCTTCCCTGAGCATCGTGCAGGCTTTTTTCATCCGGACATTTTTCAGGATGTCTCCGAATGTCATTCCTGATTTTTCCTTGATATATTTGGAAAGGTATGGTTTCGACAGGAAAAACTTTTCGGACAGCTCATCCAGTGTCACATGCTTATAGTTTGCATAGATATAATTCGTGATCTCCAAGAGTCTTGCATCCTTGCATTCCTGCTGATTTCGGAGTTCTTCAATCTTATTGACTGCCACGACCAGGGCTTCTACAGAAGCTTTGATGATATCGGCATCAATACCGACTCCCCAGTAGCGCTTTTTATTGCAGATCACGCCCACATAAGCGACCGCTTTGGATGAAGACCCTTTTGTCATGGAATGTTCTTCATAAAATGCCAGCTCATAATCGATGTCAAAATAGTGCTTAATAGCATTGCTCACCGCATCCAGACGTCCATTTCCCATTCCGTTGATCACACGGTCGCTTCCCGCATGATGGATCGTCGCCTCCGCAAGGATTCCGTCTTCCTGTTTAAAGTGACATTCATCTACTGTAAAGATTGTTTTTACGTGAATATAATGATCTTCAAATATATGGTATACCCAGTCTGGCGTCAGTTCTTTATGCGCTTTATCCGACACATCCTTTACAAGATAGCCGACCTCTTCTCTCATTTTCTGCGGAAGGCTGATTCCAAAGCTCTGTTTTAAAATATAGTTGACTCCGCCTTTTCCGGACTGACTGTTGATACGGATCACATCGGTCTCGTAGCGGCGTCCCACATCTTTTGGATCCAGAGGAAGGTAAGGAACCGACCATGTCTGGCACTGCTTCTCTTCTCTCCATGCCATTCCTTTTGCGATCGCATCCTGGTGAGAACCGGAAAACGCGGTAAATACCAGTTCTCCGGCATATGGCTGTCTCGGAGAAACCTGCATTCTGGTAAGTCTCTCATAGGTCTCACTGATCTCACTCATGTTGGAAAAATCCAAGCCCGGATCCACTCCCTGTGAATACATATTCATAGCAACCGTGATAATATCCACATTTCCGGTCCGTTCGCCGTTTCCAAACAGCGTTCCCTCGATCCGGTCCGCTCCTGCCAGAATTCCAAGCTCTGCGTCACTGACACCGGATCCTCTGTCGTTATGCGGATGAAGCGATAACAATACATGTTCTCTGTTATATAAGTGCTTGCTCATATATTCCACCTGACTTGCGAACACATGCGGCATCGCGTTTTCCACGGTTGTCGGAAGATTGATGATCACTTTTCGCTCCCTGGACGGCTCCCACACTCTGAGAACTGCATTGCACACTTCCAGCGCATAATCCACCTCGGTTCCCTGGAAACTTTCCGGGCTGTACTCAAACGTGAAATTCCCTTCTGTCTCCTTTGCCAGCTCATTCAGAAGAATGGCTCCGTCTACCGCAATTTTTTTGATTTCTTCTTTATTCTTTTTAAACACTTGTTCTCTCTGTGCGACAGAAGTTGAATTATACAGATGAATGACCGCATGCGGCGCTCCTTTGACCGCTTCAAAGGTCCGTTTGATAATATGCTCTCTCGCCTGTGTCAGAACCTGGATCGTTACATCCTCAGGGATCATATTCTGCTCGATCAATGTACGCAGAAATTGATATTCTGTCTCAGACGCTGCCGGAAATCCCACTTCGATCTGCTTGAAGCCGACATCCAGAAGCATCTGGAAGAATTCTATTTTTTCCTCCAGACTCATAGGCTCGATCAATGCCTGATTCCCATCCCGCAGATCCACGCTGCACCAGACGGGCGGTTTTTCAATATGGTCTTTCTTCACCCAGTCATAGCACGGCACCGGCGGCATAAAATAGCTTCTTTCATATTTTTCAAAATTCTTCATCGCAAGCACTCCTTATATTACATCAATTTACTTGTCTTTTTTTATTTCGTTTATACTATCATACTCTTCCATTCGATACCAGTGACATTTTTAATCACTTGCCTTGATTTATTTTAATATATTTTCTCTTTTAAGAAATATTTTGCTGCTATTTTCTTCCAGCACCATGAAAAATCAATTTTTCCCACAGACCTTTGGATTACTACCGGAAGTCTGGCAAGAGTTTCTCCGTTGACCCGATATTCTATCGTTCCCACTTCTGTCCCTTCCCGGACAGGAGCCGGTAATACTGCCGGAATGTTCCTTCTTACCTGAACAGATTCCCAGTCTGCCAGCAGAAACGAAAGATTTGACTGCTCTGACAGTGCTTCTGCATATGTATACGCCTCTTTCTGATTGGAATCCGGAATCCCATCCGTCACCCGGATTTTAAATTTTTGCCCGGCGCCTTTCATACTCTGATATTCAAAATGTTCCAGACCGTACTCCATCAGTTTTTTTGTATCCTCCCATTTATAGCTCCGATTGTTCGGCCAGCCGCACGCCAGAAGTGCTACGATAAAGGTTCGCTTTTCTCTTTTTAATGCCCCCACGTAGCAATATCCTGCCTCCCCGGTAAATCCGGTTTTTCCAGATACAGCGCCTTCCATCATCGTAAGAAACGCGTTGTGATTGATGCAGGAATACGTCTGCGTCTGCTCCAGATCCGAAAACTGATAGGAAGACACGCCTGTAATTTCCAGAAATTCCTTCCGCTTTGGAGACTCCATCACACAATAGCGCATAATCCTTGCCAGTTCTTCTGCCGTGGTCCGATGGCTCCCGCCGTCATCTGCCCCGTCCAGACCATTGGGTGTGACAAAATGGGTATGGCTAAGTCCCAGTTCTCTTGCTTTCTGGTTCATCTCATCCGCAAACTGCTCCACGCTTCCAGCCAGATGTTCTGCCAGCATCACCGCTGTATCGTTATGTGATTCCAGCATCAGAGAATATAAAAGATCCTTAAGCTTAAATTTCTGTCCTTCCACTGTCCCCAGTCGGACTCTGGGCTGGGCTGCCGCATTGGCACTGACTGACACACTCTCATCCGGGTCTGCACGTTCCAATGCAAGAATGCAGGTCATGATCTTGGTTGTACTCGCCATAGGACGCTCTGTTTCGGCATTTTTTGCAAACAAAATACGCCCGCTGTCTGCATCCATCAAAACTGCCGACCGGGCGTATAACTGTCCTGGAGTATTCTCCCCGTATGCGATTTTTGTCTGTTCTTCCTCCGCATATACACACGAAACCGGAAACAGACCATTTACTGCAATCAGAAGACAAAAGCCCAGGATCAGCCCGACCCGATATGTTCGTCCTCTTTCCCTTCTTTTCTCATGCATTGCTTTTTTATTCTCCAGACATTCTTTGCTATATCCTATGTCCGAAGATTTTTAATCAGAACTACAGGTTTAACTTTAACTGTACCTCATCCTCTGCTTCTTCTTTAAAATGTGCTACCTGCTCCGGATTCGGCGCAGGAAGTTCATCCAGAGAATGTACACTGAATCTGCGCAGAAACTCTTCTGTGGTTCCAAATAAAAGCGGTTTTCCCGGCGCATCCATACGCCCCACTTCCTCAACCAGATCATATTCTACCAGCTTGCTGACTGCATGATCCGATTTGACGCCACGGATTTTTTCGATTTCCAGTTTTGTAACCGGCTGCTTGTAGGCGATGATCGAAAGCGTTTCCAAAAGTACATCCGTAAGAACCTGTTTTTTCGGCTGCTTTGCTACCCGGATCAAATATTCATACATCTCTTTTTTCGTGCACATCTGAAACGAAGCTTCCAGTTCGATGATCCGGATTCCCCGATCTTCTTTCTCATACCGGTCCATCATCTGGCGGATTATTTTTTTTGTCGTTTCTTCGTCATGTCCGATCGCCTGTGCAAGTTTTTTCAGCTCCACAGAGCCTCCCATTGCAAACAAAATTGCTTCTATGGCTGCCTGCAGTTTTTTTTGCTCCATTCTTTCTCTTTCCTTCCTGTTTCTCCTGACATGCTCTTATGCTCTGTTATATCTGGGAATCGATCAGGATCTCCCCGCAGATTTCTTCCTGATAAACACGGATCATGCCCGTCTTCATCAACTCCAGCACTGCCAGAAATGTCACCACAATATGCATCTTGCTCCTCTGTTTTTCAAGAAGCATACGAAAACTGAATTTTTTATGTGTCCTTGCATAAGTCTCCACATACAAAAGCTTGTCCGGAAGCGGTACTTCTTCTTTCTCGATCTTACCGAACTTACTCCGCACCGGATCGATCTTCTCTTCCTGCCTGCGCATCACTTCCCGGAAAATCTTCCTCAGCTGTACCAGCGTCACGTCCCCTAAAAGCTGATCCAGATCTACCGCAGGAACATAACTTTTCACCTCCTTGGGAATATCTGCCTCCCGGTAAAAATACTGGTCTGCATCTACCTGACGATCCCGCAGCTCGTAGGACATATATTTGTACATTTTATACTGTAAAAGCTGTTCTACCAGCTCTGCTCTCGGATCTTCCTCTTCGCCCTCTTCATTGATCTCTTTCGGGAGCAGCATCCGGCATTTGATATCCAGAAGTGTTGCCGCCATCACGAGAAATTCACTCATGACGTTTAAATCTTCCCGCTCCATCTGCCGGATATATTCCATATACTGGCTGGTGATCTCTACGATCGGAATGTCATAGATATCAATCTTATTTTTCTCGATCAAATGTAACAGCAGATCCAACGGACCTTCAAAAACCTGCAATTTTACCGGTATCCCCATCTGTTTTATTTCTCCCATCTACCGTCTGTTATTTCACACTGTGTTTCATTATACGGGAAATCCTTCAAATTCTCAACTGTCTTTTTCGCCCCGCAGATGAATCACGATCATCTCTGCCTCATTCAAAAAACGAAGATTGATCGTATGAGTGCCAAGCCCACGGCTTACAATGATCGTCTGCTCTCCTTCTGTTGTCATCTCCCCGGAATATTTCGGAAACGGAATCGCCTGAGGCGTGATCAGACCTCCGATTCCCGGCAGACGGATAATCCCGCCGTGAAGATGCCCGGAAAGCACCAGATCTGCTCCCCATTTTTTATATGCGTCAAAATAAACCGGATTGTGCGCCAGAAGAATCTCATAATCCGCAGCTTCTTTTTCAATACATGCTGTTACATCCTGCTCTGTGACCCGGTATTTTTTGAATTTTGTATAAGTTGCAAGGGGCAGTTCCAGAGCCGAAATCCGGATCCTGCAGTCATCCTCCTTAAGCAGGACACTGCTATTTTCCAGAAAATGCACGCCGCATTCTTCTAATTGCTTTTGATACGCCTGATAAACCTCCCCATAGACTTCCGGTTTTCTCTTCATCCGCTGCTCGTGATTTCCGCAGGCATAATAAACCGGAGCGATCGCAGGCAGTTTTGAAACAAATTTCAGAGCCGGAGCAACGGAACACCCTTTCTTTCCGACCAGCATATCCCCGCCGATCAGAATCAGATCCGGCCTCGCTTTGCAGATCGCATCCAGCAAACGTTCATTTCCGACTCCATATTCTTTATTGTGCAGATCGCTTAAAAACACGATCTTCTTTTCCTTTTTCAGCCCGTTCAGCCTGCGGGATACAACACCGTCCTCTGTCACCTTGAAATACTGCTGCTCCCGGTACGCTTCCAGCAGACAAAGAACTGCCGCCACTGTCAGAACAAAGACCACTAAGATCACTGCTTTCATGGCATTCTCCTTTTTGTCATTTTTTCTTCTTATCCTATCATTTTTTTGGATGCAGTTCAACATAAGGAAAGGTGCAGCACTTCGCTACACCCTGATTTTTTGCATCACTTTTTTCAGATAATCCAGAAATTCTGCTTTTTTACAGCTTTCTTTTGCCAGAATCTCCACTCTTCCGATTTCTTTTTCTCCCAGCTTATAGACAAGTTCGCCTACTTTCTGTCCTTTTTTCACCGGAGCTTTTACAGACTGCTTCATCTGTGTCTTCTTTGTCACCCCTGCCAGATTTGCTCCGCTTGTGTCCAGATAGCGGAACGTATCCGCATACTCACAGAGAATCTGCTCTTTGACACCACCCTGCACTTCGACCGGCTTTAACTTCGGCGGATCATTGTCTTCGTATACCTGGCATTTTCCGAATCCATAATTCAGAAGCTTCGTCGCATCCTGAAACCGCTGTTTCGAATTTTCTCCGCCCAGGATCACTGCGATCAGTTCCATCCCGTCTTTTTCAGCTGTGGCAGACACGCAGAATTTTGCTTCATCGGTGGAACCTGTCTTTAAACCTGTGGCATACGGATACTGCCGTACCAGTTTGTTCGTGTTGGACAATCCAAATTCAGAAGTCCCCTTTTTTGTGGTATGGGTGATCGTATCCATCCAGATCATGCAGTAATCATGAATCTTCGGATATTTTTCGATCAATTCTCTGGACATCAGAGCAATATCTCTTGCCGTTGTCAAATGTCCCTCGGTATCCAGTCCGTTACAGTTTTGAAACGTTGTATTTTTCATGCCGAGCCCTGCCGCCCGTTCATTCATCATCTTTACAAAAGCCTCTTCACTGCCCGCTATGTACTCTGCCATGGCGGTACAGGCATCATTGGCACTGGCTACGGAAATACATTTTAACATCGTATCCACACTCTGCGTTTCTCCGGGTTCTAAAAACACCTGAGAACCGCCCATGGACGCTGCATATTCCGAGGTTGACACCTCATCTTCCAACGCAATTTTTCCATCCTCCAGTGCATCAAAGATCAAAAGCATAGTCATGATCTTCGTGACACTGGCCGGCGCGCGTCTTGTATCTGCATCTTTTTCATACAACACAGCGCCTGTAGACGCTTCCATCAAAACGGCACTTGGTGCCTGTACTTCCACCTCTGCCTCTTGCTGCCCTTCTGTTTTCTGAGCTGCATCCGGCTCTTCTGCCAGAGTCTGAATCCCGGGCACAACAGCCACAGAGAGACTCAGTACTGCACTTAGTAACACTGCGAGAACACGTTTCATTTCGATTCTCCATTCCCTGATCTGGTCTGTTACTATTTATTATATCCACTTCGCTTTCTTATAATACCAGAAAAATGCCAGAGAACTTAAACTCCATGTCAGCGGATATACCCAGTATACCACCTGAATGCTGTGAGTGAGCGGAATCATCACGGAAAGGAAAGACACCCGGATCACGCACCAGCACATCATCATAATGACCATGGACACCATCGTCTTCCCCGCACCGCGCAGAATTGCTGCAATGGAATGTGAAAATGCAAGCAGACAGTAAAATAACGCTGCTGTTCTGGCTTTTTCCACACCAAACCGAATGATCTCAGGAGAAGAGTCAAATGCCGCGATCAGCTGTGGTGCCAGAAGAAATACCACGACACCAATCAGTTCTGCCAATATAACTGCTGCGAGAATTCCAAATCGCGCCCCTTTTTTCGTGCGCTCCTCCTGCTTTGCACCCAGATTCTGTCCTACAAATGTCGTCAGTGCCATAGTAAAGCTGTTGATGGGCAGAAAACCGAACCCTTCCACCTTTGTGTAGGCCCCATAGCCCGCCATTGCCATCTCTCCGAATGCATTGATATTGGACTGCACGATTACGTTTGCAAACGCAATGATAGAGTTCTGCACTCCGGAAGGCAGTCCGATCTTGATGATCTGGACAAGGATTCCTTTGTCAAAACGAATTTTTCGAATTTTCAATCCATAGCTTTCCTTTGTCCGCAGCAGCTGCCAGAAACAAAGGAGTGCACTCACGATCTGAGAGATCACGGTTGCAACCGCCGCACCTCCCACTCCTGTATGAAATCCTGTGATAAACAACAGATCCAACACCAGATTGATCACAGACGATACGATCAGATAATACAAAGGATGTCTGCTGTCTCCCACAGCCTGCAGAATTCCCACCAGGACATTGTACATCACAAATCCTAAAGATCCCGCAAAATAAATCTGAAGATATGTCACCGATTCTCTCATTACACTTTCGGGCGTATCCATCCACCGCAGGATCTGCGGAGAAAGTGCCACTCCCACGCCGGTCATCAAAACTCCCGCCACCAGACCAAATGCGACTGTGGTGTGTACCGCGCGCTGCAGATTTTTCTCATCTCCTGCACCAAAAAACCGGGCAACGATCACCCCCGCTCCCGCTGAGATTCCACTCAAAAATCCAATCAGCATAAAGATCAGACTTCCGGAGGAGCTGACTGCTGCCAGTGCACTGCTCCCCAGGAAATTTCCAACGATCAGAGAATCCACAGTGTTATATAATTGCTGAAATAAATTGCCCAGAAAAATCGGCATCGCAAAAAAAGTCATCTGTTTCCAGATCGAGCCGCTTGTCATAGGCGCTGCTGTCTTTGTCATAAAATCCCCCCTGTTGTTTCTTTCTTATCCTATCGCCTTTTATAAAATTACAAATAATTTTTCCAGTCCAAATTTGCCTTCATCCTGCAGCATCTGCTCCATTTTGCACTTGTTGAAATCCGAATGCTCCACTTCTCTTGCATACCGGCGTGCCGCCTCTGCAACATCCGAAAACTCCAGCGTTCCATTTTTCAAAAATACACCTTTTGCCAGCGCCCGGATCAAAATACAACCTGCCACTGCAAATTTTAGTTTCCCATATGCCTGTTCATCGTAGACTGCCCCGCAAAAGTAAGTAAATACAAAATAAACCATCAGCTGTTCCATGATCTTCTCCGTAAACACAGATTCGAACTCTTTTCTTTGCTCTGCTGACAGCTCTGATTCCAACAACATATTTTTTGCTTCTTTGACATATCCCTTCCAGTCGTCTCTGAGCACTTCCAGATGATTCAGGATCACAAACAGATTGCCGCAAACCTCCTGCTGCGTTTTTTCCTCTGTATCCAGATTGTCCAGTTTTTCCTGAAACCAGGTCCAGACGCGTTCCTTCTCGTAACGCTTTAGAAGCCCATCAATCTCAAACAGGGCATTTTTGTCGATCCTCTCCTGCAGATCATGCGCCAGTGCCAGCACGATTGCCATTCTCAGCCGGACTGGATACTCCCGATTCTGAAGAATCTGAAAGATCAGAGTTCTCGCGTCTTCCAGTTTGGTAAACAAGAAGAAATCAAACTCCTCATAAGTTTCTTCCCGATCCGGATTTTCCGCCTCCAGAAAATGGACCGGCTCTTCGCAGCCCAAGATCAGGTTTGCTGCTTCCGGACAGGATAAAGACAGGGAAATCTCCCGCAGTCCTTCAAATTCTTCCACATGCCTCGGATACAGCCTGCAGGTCTTGCAGAACATCCCGGATCCGTTGCCTTCTATGTACAGATCACACAGATTTTCTTCATTGAGAAAGGCACAGCGCTTCTCATATTGGCGAAACGCGCCTTCCTCCCAGTCAATTTCATTGTGCAGGCGGCTGCCAAGCCGCCCTTTTGTCTGTCTGTATTTTTTCAGCGAAGCGGGATCGATCATAATCTGCCACCCTGCGCAGCAAGTATCCGGACAGTCCCCGCCGATACATGCAAACTTCTTATAGTAGTGCGGAATGATATACTGCATGTTGTACTCCTTTTTTATGTCACTATTTTTCAGTCGAGAAACACATACTGTTTCAATCGTTCAAACGCTTCTTTCACACGACTGTGCGGCAGCGCCAGATTCATCCGGATATGGCACGCTCCGTGGAACGGACGACCATCCTGCCAGATCACGCCCACTTCCATGCCTGCCCTCTGCAGCTCCTCAATGGTCTGGTGATGCGCCTCGCACCAGTCTGTGCAGTCTAAAAAGAGCATGTACGTCCCCTGCGGTCTGGACACGGAAACACCCGGAAATTCTCGCCTGATAAACTCCATGGCATAGGAAATGTTCGTATCCAGCACGGTGCGAAGCTCGTCCACCCACTCCATTCCTTCTTTCGAATATGCCGCGATCAGCGCATGCATGGACAACACATTCATAGAATTGTAATGGGTCATTTTCCCTTCCATACATACCCGGTCTCTCAAATACGAATTATAAATGATATGATACGAACCGATCAATCCTGCCAGATTAAATGTCTTGGACGGAGCGTAAAGCGCAATGGTTCTGTTTTTTGCATCCTCGGACACAGACTGTGTCGGGATATGCTGATATCCCGGAAGTGTCAGATCTGACCAGATCTCATCTGAGATCACATACACATCATGCTTCTGATAGATTTCCATTGCCTTTTCAATCTCCCAGCGCTCCCAGACACGTCCGGTCGGATTGTGCGGCGAACAAAAAACTGCCGCATGGATCTTGTTTTGCACAATTTTTTCTTCCATATCTTCGTAATCAATCCGCCAGATTCCTTCTTCATCCAACACCAGTGGATTCAGAACGATATCCCATCCATTGTCCTCAATACAATGTGTAAATCCGATATACGTCGGAGACTGCAGCAAAACAGAATCCCCATTGGAACACAGTACTTTCAAAGCCGAAACCACACCGCCGAGCACACCGTTCTCATAGCCGATGCACTCTTTTGTCAGATCGTTCACGCCATTACGTGTCTTCTGCCAGTTGATGATCCCGTCATAATATGCCGCCGACGGATCAAAATAACCGTATGCCGGATGCTTTGTCCTCTGGATGATCGCCTCCGGAATTGCCGGAAGCGCCGGAAAATTCATATCCGCTACCCACATCGGGATCAGATCAAACCCTTCCCGAATTTTCGCACCTGCGAAAAAATCATTGCCTGTATTGTTTCCGGCAGGCGCATCTACTGCGATGGCATCCTTTCCCCGCCGGTCCATAATCGTTGTAAAATCATACTGCATGATATCAAACCTCTTTTCCTGAAATCCGGCTCCCCACAAAAAGGGAAGGATGTTCCAAACTGGAGGCATCCTTCCATCCGGGTGCAACGAATCTTATTGTTTCTTCTATTCTAGCAAGTCAACGTGAGAAAATCAACACCCCTCTTTCGGTCCGGCAATCACCGCTGTCTATCGACCTCTTCCAGTTCATACGGCTGAAACAGTTTGATTGTTCCGTATTCTCCGTCAAATCCCGAAATCCGCTCTACCTCGCCGTTTCGCAGACGCTCAATTCCCTCTGCGATCAGAAATCCGGACTTTTGCCGGATTTCCTCCAACGGCACAGTTCTCAGAATCTCAAATTCCGATCCGATCATCCGCAGCATCTGCTCATATTCTTTTTGTACCTTCTTACTTCGGGAAGAAACACCCACGCATGCCGAGATGACTTCCGGAAGTGGAACCAGACTTTCAAATCCATTGGCGCCTTCTTTTACAAAACCTTCCGCCCTGTCCGCCAGCTGTTCAATCCGATGAGAGACACCAATAGTGATTTTTCTTCCACACACCGGACATTTCCCCTGATATGTTTCTGTCTCCATCGGTGTCAGACAAAGATTGCACTTCCGATGCCCATCCATATGGTATTTTCCTTCCTCCGGGAAAAATTCAATAGTGCCTGCCAGACCGTTGCCGTTTTGAATGGCACCTCTCAGACCTTCATAGGACCAGTCGATATCCAGAAGAGTGGCCTCTCTTCCCAGTTTTGCCGGAGAATGCGCATCGGAATTGGAAATCAGCTGAAACCGGTCCAGCATGGACACCCGCCAGTTCATCGGCGGATCCGAGGATAATCCCGTCTCTACTGCATGAATGTGAGAACTCAGATCCCCGAAGCACTCATCCACCGTATCAAATCCGGAAAATGCTCCGAACATGGAAAAATGCGGTGTCCAGATGTGTGCCGGAACGTACATGCCATCTGGTGTTGTCTCCAGCATGATTTCCAGTAAATCCCGGCAATCCAACCCAAGAATCGGCCGCCCGTCAGAATGCAGATTTCCGATCACTTCCAGTTTCTCCGAAAGATTCTCTGCCTCTTTTAGCCCGGGAAGGATCAAAAGACTGTGAACCTTCCGCACCTTATCGTATTTCTTATAGATAGAACTGATCTCTCCGGTGATCACGAATCGGGGAATCATGTGATCCGGCGTATTCCCATCCTGAATCCTGTATTCTTTTTTCAGCACATAAAATCCGTCTTCCGCGGGCTTTAATTTTTCTTTTAACTCTTCTCTCCATGCCGGATGCGTAAAATCCCCGCTCCCGATCAGATGGATGCCTTTTCTGCGCGCCCACAGATCCAGATACTCCGGCGTACACTCTTTGCTGGTGGCTCTGGAATATCTGGAATGGGTGTGTAAGTCTGCAATATACATGTCTGATAACCTCTTTTCTATGTCTGTTATTCCTGACTTTTTTCTCTATAAAAAAATATAACACAATCGGGCAATTCCGTCAGCAAAATTGCTTGCATTTTCCATATCCAGGTAATATAATAATTTGGTGCAGATATTCTTATCGGCAATCGTCAGATTTCCGTCCGGGCAGACTGATTTTTTCTTGCCATCTGCTTTTTTTATGTATATTTTTACTCTCTTTCATTCTCTGAAAGGGAGATTCTATAAATCGAAGGAGGTTCTTATGAATTCCCGTACTTACTATGATATTCTCGGTGTTTCCCGGGAAGCTACATTACAGGAAATCACAAGTGCAAAAAATGCGCTTGCTAAAGTATATCACCCGGATGCCAATATGAATCAGGGCATCGACACCACTGCGTGTATGCAGGAAATACTGGAGGCGTACCGGGTACTTTCCAATCCCGAATCCCGGCACGAATATGACAAAGAATTAGGCGGCGGACAAATCCGTGTCTTCCGTACCTTTACCGTTGGTCCCGAGGATGATGAACAGGCTGCTCCGTTTGTCGTATATTGGAACGCTGCCTGTCGTCTGCAGGAAACCGTAGATCTTGCGATGGAATTTTTGGAGAACAACTCCCAGAAGAAAAAACGTACGTTTCTGTTCTTCCGCCGGAAAGATGCTGCTTCTGAGGCAGAAAAACAAAAACATCTGAACAAACTGTCTGTGCGCGCCATGCAGTATATCACTGTCCTAAAAGAAGCCGGCATCCCATCCCAGTACTGGACCGAAGATGCAATGAACTGGGTACTGATCCGTTGGAGCCACCGTCAGAATATGGACTATCGCGTACTCTTCAATCGTTACGAAAAACATCTGAATCAGGATCTCTCCAATTCCGAACGTCATAAACTTCATGTCCACGGAAAACAATTCCACAACAATCTAAAAAAACTGCTCAGCTGCGCTCTATAGGCGCAGCAGGCAGTCCTGCAGTAAGGCTTCACAGCCTTCTTTCACATCTTCGTATGTCCTGTCAAAATTCCCGGTATACCACGGATCCGCAATATCCTGCCCTGTCCGCTCTGTAAAATCAAGCAGTTTCGACACTTTTCCTTTCGGATCGCCGCCCAGAATCCGCATCATGTTTCGAATATTCATTGAATCCATCCCGATCAGATAATCAAATTCGTCATATTCCCGCTTTTCTAACTGACGTGCGCGGTGATCTCCGCATGGGATACCGACTTCTTTTAACTTCCGCCTGGTGCCGTGATGGACCGGATTACCGATCTCCTCGCGGCTGGTAGCTGCGGAATCAATGTAGAACTGATCGATGAGGCCGTGTCTGTTGATCAGGTTCTGGAAAACGTATTGCGCCATGGTGCTGCGGCAGATATTGCCGTGGCAAACAAATAGTACTTTTATCATACTCTTCAAATCCCTTCATAACCCTGTAAAGCCCTATGTTTTCAAGACTTTACAGAGTTTATATTTTTGTTTGGTCCTTATACAAGTCTTTATAATCCTATGTAAATCTACATATTTTTTTCGCCAAATGATGTAAAATGTGATGTAAATCAATTTCTATTTTTGCATTTTACATCATCGCTTTTTGAACTTTTTTCTATACATATTTACTCAAATTTCTCATATTTATGGGCTTCTTGATAATTGTTCCAAATTTTATATCCGATTTTTGATTATCCGCATGAACACTATACTTTCAAACATTTTTAAGTATAGAAAAACACTCATTTTACCACGAATTTACCACGATTGAATGAGCCTTGATATGACACAAAAAATAACATGGGAGATAGCACAAACATCTGTGTATCTCCCGTTTTTCATTCATGTAATATGATTACTTCACTCTGATTTCAAATTTCAAGATTGCTTTCATCATTTCTGTATGAATTTGACCTTTTAGTTCTTCATCAACCTGCATAGTGATTTTACCACTTTCAGAGTGGTAAAACGGACGCAAGCATAACTTGCAAATATAAGCGTCATAAAATTTCAAAATCTCTCTTATGGCAGTTTCGCTTCCAGCAGACGCTTGACATATTACTTTTAATGTAGGGTAACCATATTCTTTTTTCATTGGTTCAATTCCTTTCTTTCAATACTATTTTTAATTTCTTCAATCCATTACTTCTTCTGCGATAAATAGCAGAACGTGATACATGGTATAATTCTGCGATTTCTTGGTCGCTCATGCTTTGGAAATAGCGTAATAGAATTACATCACGCTCCTTACTCGATAACTTATATAAAGCAACAGTAAGTTTCTCATTTGATACTTGGATTGTATAATTCAAGACTTTAAAAGAAATGCAATCACAGGAATAGTTATCTATTGTTCCACGCTCTGATAATTTGGTATCTGATAATTCACAGAATAAAATTTCACGTTTGGAACGTCTTACAAACTGTCTGTTTCTGCTTTTTACTGTGCATTTAATAACAGTCATCATCAAAGCATTAAACTGTATTCTAACGATATGCTCGAAAGAAGATGTGTCCATAGTTTCACCCCCTTTCCGCATAATCTGAAATATATAAACGGAAATGCCGTCTATACCTTTGGAAAACACAGAAAAGAGAGTAAAAAAAGCCCGCACAAAATATGAATTTTGTACGAGCTACTGTTATAGCGTATTTAATTGTAGATAGTATGCTTTTAAATTGGACTTGAATATATTGAATTGTGCATAAAGCGTCGCCCCCTTTACCGCAACTTTATGAGTTTATTTCAGTTTTTGACAATATTGAACAAAGTACCGAATATTCTTTCTTCCTCTTGTTATAATTATATGTTTTTCGGCTTCTAATAACTTTTTTGTTCTTCAATTCCATTTGGATATTTTGAATTTAATTCTCCATTAGTTTTTAAAGTATGCCAATATGGAGTTTTATCTTTGTCATGCTGAAAGCTAGCCCAATCTACGATTGAAACAAAAATACCTGCTGTAATCGGTTCGGTAAAATCAGCATCATATTTCTGAGTTTACTATTTCTTTTATAAATCCATTTTCTCAATCTTGCGAATACCAATGTGGGTAAATAATATTCCTGCACAAATAAAATAAAGGAAAAAAATCATTGTGGTGAGTGCGATTTGTGAGCTATTTGAAGAAGCTACACCTATGTAATGTAATGGCGAGAGATATTTTATAACGTCTATATAAGACATCAAATTCATTATGATATATAGAATCATATACACGCCTACACATACAAGTGTCTTCAACCTTGTTGCCATTAGCATTACAAGAAAAATCGTTATAAGCCAAAATATACAATTACAAATAATTTGAGCGACTTCCATACCTACATTACTATCATAGAATATGCCACTTGCAACTTTTGGATTATGAACAAGCACAGCATAATAAAATACGATACTCGTTAAAACCAGTAGAATATCTATGAATACCGAAAAAATCAACAATGCTAATTCCTTGCCTTCATAAATCAATTTTCGGATACCAATACGATTTATGTATAAGCGAATACTCTTATTCTCAATTTCTGACGCCAAACTTCTTCCAATGATTGCAGATAAAATCACATTGAAAATGAACATAGACTGACTCATCTGAAACATTGCACTGGCAAAGCCTATGGCTGTTATATTACCTGCACCTGTATATGTAATAACCTCTGAGTTAGCGGCTAAGCCCACAGAATATAAAATTGGCACAAGCAAAACGGTAAACATGAGCCATGAATCTTTTCTTTGGAATAGTTTTTTTAATTCTATTTTAGTGATGGTTGCAAAAGTGTTCATTCTTATCCCTCCATTCCAAACAGGCTTTTGAGATTATTCTTTTGGACAGAGAAGCCACAAATATAATGACCTTCTTGTAGCAATATTTTTTGAATATCTATAATAAGATTTTCGTCCTGAAAGATTATCTTATCCTCGAAGAATTGCAAATCGCTACATTTTTCCAAAAGTGACCGCCTTATGTCACCAGAAATGCTACATTCAGTCTTTACGGTATAAGTCTGCTTATGTTCAAGTGGCTGGTCTAACTGCTTGTTGCCTTTTGAAATCATAACTACTCTATCGCAAATTTCATCTACATCATCTAAATCATGGCTGGAAAATAGCACAGGAACATTTTGTTTATGTGCTATATCTAATATGGTTTGCTTGAAAATTTCCTTGCCGATTGGATCAAGTCCAACAAACGGCTCGTCTAAAATCAAAAATCCAACTTCTGTAAGTAGACATTGGCACAAACCAAGACGTTGTTTCATACCAAACGAAAATTCTTTAACTTTCTTCTTACGGCTACTATAAAGTTCTGTTTTTTCCAATAGTTCCTTGATTCGTATGTCCTGTTTCCGGTTAGCCAGTTGTGAAAGCAATCGTAAGTTTTCCTCCGCAGAAATATAATCTAAAAATTGTGGCTCAATCAAAATGCCAAATTCTTGTATTGTCAACGGTTTTTCAAAGATATTTTCTCCTTTATATTGCACCAGTCCGACACTTGGTTTAATATATCCGCAAATTATATTCAATAGCGTTGTTTTTCCAGCACCATTTTCTCCAATCAGTGCAACAATTTCGCCCGAACGAATATCTATAGAAAAATCATTCAAGGCGAGTTTATCTCTATATCGTTTCGTTACATTTTGCACTTGTAACAAATATTCTTTGCCCATTCTCCATGCCCTTTCTTAAAATATAATCATCAATATACAAACTTAAAAATCAAAACAATCACGACAATCAGAAGAACTACGGCAATGCCGCCACCAATGATAGCTCCCCATTTAATAATTTTTTTAGCGTTTCCCACATCACTATATATGGACTTTAGCCTTTCGCTATTTAAGTTTTTTTCCCGGACTTCCTGCACATCAATGTCCTTGACAAGTTCATCTAACGTCAAGCCAAAGAAGTCGCTCAACAACACCAATCGTTGAAAATCAGGATAGGATTGACAACTTTCCCATTTTGAAATTGTTTGCCTTGTCACATTCAGTTCTGCTCCCAGTTCTTCTTGGGATAATCCTTTGGTTTTTCTCAAAGAAATCAATTTTTCGTTAAAATTCATATTCAGCACTCCTTTTTGCTTTTTTATTGTGGTTTAATTATACCAAAATCGAGGTTTAACATTCTACCAATAAGAGGTGGAAATCTGTCAACCGCTAATAACATTCGCTCAAAAGAATACACAAGCGTTAAAATATCGTTAATTGTTTACTTCCATAATAAAACTTAGGGCATAGTGGGCTGGTATCTATCAATCCTTGTGTGTTACCTTGCTATTTGATATAAATTTTAGAAATTGTATCCTCAACCCCCTCAATCAGTAAACGAACATGAATTTTACCATTTTCAAATTCATCTAACGAATACTCTAATGTTTCGGAAAGATTTGTAACATCAACGGATTTTACTATATCACCCTGCACCAAATATAATGTGATACTTGCATTACTCGGAACAGTACCGCAGGAAATGTCTGCATATAAAATATCCGTTTCAGCATTGTTGATAATCATGTCCTCTTGCGCAATAAATCCGTCACTGGCACTCTTAAAATCTAATATCCATACACCGTCTTTCACGACTTCATAATTCATACTGATACCCCCGATATTCCATACTTTGTCATTAGAAGTAATATCAGAATTGATTCCTTTTCCGGAAGCAGCACTAACGATAAAACCGGTAAGACAGGTAATCATAAGTATCATGCTGACTGTTCCCATAATGATGTAACCTATATGATGTGTTCGCTTCATTTCCATATCGTTTATTTCCTCCTTATGTTCTATCTTTGAACCACATTCTTCACAATATTTCGCTTTCAAAGAAACTAAATGTCCACAAGCAACGCAACTTTGCTTTACTTCTGAACGCCGCAAAAAATAAACAAGCAACCCAATAAACGGAGTAGTGAAAAAAGTAATGATTGCCCAAAGAATACCGTCATCATTTCTTTTCCTGCAATCCTGATATACCCATGCTGCAAAGAAACCGGACATAAACAAGGCAAATATAAAAACACCCATAATTAGTAACGGAAACATCAAAGACATTCCATTAAAACCATCACTTTTGAAATAGTACAACACAAAGCGTAAGGCAATCATCAACAGCACAATAGGAATCCCTATATAAACAAGTATTTTTCCAATGTTTTTATTCATACTAAAGCACCTCTTTTCTGAATATGAACAGTAATATTCTCTTTCAAATTCGCTCTTTTTACCCCCAACAATGTTATCAGAATACCTACTGTACCCATATACAAACAAATACCTGCAATCAGTTTGGCGATATATGGACTTGAGATAACTAAAAGGGCAAATATCGCAAATAATGTAAATGATATGAAATTCAAAATCATAGGAACAAACCAAAGGGAAATGGAATGAGTTTGCTTTCTCGCCATAACGGCTTCTTTTTGATAAATCTCAGCTTTTAAGCGGGAATTTAATTCAAAAGAAGGCTTATCCTCTATTTCCATTGATGTACGGATTAGTTCATTCAAATCATTTTCAAAATTTTTATTTTCCATATCCTAATTCCTCCAATCTTTTTTTAATCAAGCTTCTTCCCTTAAATAATCTGCTTTTTACTGTGCCCGGTGGTTTTTTTATCTCTTTGGCTATTTCGCCAATCGGCTGCTCAAATAAGTAATAGAGTATTAAGGGGACTCGGAATTTTTCGGGTAAGTTTTCAATTATTTTGTTTATTTCAACAATCAATTCCTGCCTGAATATGTTTTCTTCGATATTTTCCTCTGAACGCAATTCGTTTTCATTTGCTTCATCAAAGTTGGCACAAGGGACAAGAGTAGAGCGACGGGCATTTTTTCGCTGCTCACTTTTCCAGAGATTATAGGCAAACGAGAAAAATAATGCTTTTGGGTTTTGCTCCCAGTCAAGTTCCATATCGCTTTCCAATGCTTTCAGAAACGTCTGCTGGTACAAATCTTCCGCATTTTCCTTGTCCATACATAGCTTCATGCAAAAACGATAAATTTCTGTGCCAAATTCATCTATACACTTTTCCAATTCCCACGCTTTCAAGTTCTCACCTCCTGTATCTTTTCACTCTATATCCGTCATGGTATTTCCTACGGTTCATTTTTTTCAAAAATTATATCATATTTTTCTTGATAATCTCTTACGGAATAGCAAGGTGCTATCTGTTATGTTTAGTGTTACTTTACCGCACATGAGCATTACTTTATGGCACGTGTAGCACAAGCTCAAACTTGCTAGTTGTGTTGTCTGATTTATCATAAATTAGGTTTTATCCCTTTCTTCCTCTTGATTACCAACCACAGAAAAGAAAAAGCCCTGTCAAGAGCTTGCCACCATTGGTGGTGCTTTGCACTCTTTACTGGGCTTTTTATTTGCTGTATTTTTTATGCAAGAGGAAAATCAAAGTCCTCTGTTCCATTTCTCCTTTAGATAATCATCATAGTCCGCCTCATTGAAATCTGATTGTGGGGAAGTGTCGGGAATATTGTTTCTGTTGTCAATATCCGCAAGCTGACGGAATATCCAATCATCATAAGGGTCGTGGTATTTATATTCTTTGGGCTGTTCTCTGTATCGGTCTAAACCTCGCATTTCCTTATGCACTTTCATCATGCGTTCCAATTTCTGACGCTGTATCAACTGCTTGATTTCCATAAGTTCTTCCAACTCCGTAACCTCATTGGTAATGTAGTTATGAATATACTGTATGAGTTTATATTCCATGTAAAATCTACATTCTCTTTCGTCATTGAAAAATTCATTTTCAGACAGATAATCTAAAGAAACATTAAAATCCTGTTCCCGTTTGATAACGTCCATGATATATGGCTCGGTGTGGTCGATATACTTCCATTCTCCCGACAATAATTCATTGGGCGTTACACCCAGCACGTCCATTATCTTTTCCAGCGTATCAAAGGTAGGATAATTCACACCACGTTCAATCTTGGAAAGGCTCTGCATATTGATACCGATTTTGTCCGCAAGCTCCTGCTGTTTCATTCCTCTGTATTTTCTGATGGTCTGTATGTTGTTTCCCAAAAAATTTATTTTCACTGCATAACCCTCCGTAACTCTGTATATCTTCTTATTTCGTTTCCGTTATAAGTCTATCATGCTTAATATGGTTTGTAAAGACAAAAAAAGATATTGACAAATAAGCATACAAGAATTATTATGCGTTTGTAAATGATTAAACACAACAGAATGAAATATAAAACCATTTAAAAAGTAAATCCTATCTGATTAAACCCGTAGATATGAATATCGGTTGATATGGCATGGTTAGAAAAGGACAAACAGGGTTTGCAGACAAAGCATTGCAGGACTGCTGGCGTGCGTCAGCAACAACGCCATGACGGCTCTGCCGTCAAAGGACGGAAATGCTTTGTCTGCTGGCGAGCCTGCGAGCCTTACCTGTGCCCCCGCTATCT
>OGZX01000524.1_pt1 | contig 45611 bp, 33 predicted proteins | sample 1576881 | NCBI WGS metagenome assembly OGZX01 (sample SAMEA3541542, study PRJEB24748) | human gut metagenome | biome: human gut; feature: human-associated habitat; material: faeces | place: China | collected 2012 | reverse complement strand
ATGCAGACTGTGGTTTCGACGTAGACATGGGACCGTTGTTCCAGACTCCGGCCGAAGCTGCCCGCCAGGCTGTAGAGAACGACGTTCACGTAATGGGTGTTTCTTCTTTGGCTGCCGGACACAAGACTTTGGTTCCGCAGGTTATCGAAGAACTGAAGAAGTTAGGCCGTCCCGATATTATCGTGATTGCCGGCGGTGTTATTCCTGCACAGGATTATGACTTCCTGTACAAAGCAGGCGTTGCTGCTATCTTCGGTCCGGGTACTTCTGTAGCGAAAGCTGCTGTTCAGATCCTGGAGATACTGTTAGGCGAATAAAAAAACGTAAGTTTTTTCAATAAAAACCGCGCAGTTTCCGTTAGGAAGTTGCGCGGTTATTTTTTTAATTAATGGCAGAAATACAATGAAACAGAAGTTTGCTTTAGAGAAAAAGACGTTTGCCGTCCTCCTGGGATTGCTGGCATTCCTTTTACTGGTCCCGTCTTGCAAGACAGACGATGACGTTCCCGATCTCTCCGAAGAGGGAACGAATGACTGGATCTATAAGATCATGACGGATCACTATTTGTGGTACGAAGATATACCGGACAAAGGAAGTCTGAACTTCTCCCAATCTCCCGATAAGTTCTTCGAATCATTGTTGTCTGATCAGGATGGCGTGAACTATAAGGACGGTTGGCTGACTTTTTCCCGGATAGAGAAAAAGAAGGAAGAAACGAAGTCCGTTACGGCATCCGATTCTTACGGTTTCGAGTTCGCATCCTTTAAAAATGGCGATCATTACTATGCCTGGGTTCTCTATGTATTGCCCGGTTCGCCGGCAGCCGAGGCGGGTTTGAAGCGTGGTGACTGGATCATTGCTGTCGGTAGCGAGAATCCGAATGTGACAAACACCTCTGCGTTTCTGAGTGGTGGAGCAACGACCTTCCTTTTGGCCGATGTAGAACGGGTAAAGGACGGAGTGGCTGTTCATCCGAGAGACATGATCTCGATAGCCGCTTCCCGTGCCGTGGAAGACACGCCTTTCCTGAAAGATTCAGTCTATACGCTGAACGGAAAGAGAGTCGGTTATCTGGCGTATAAGAGCTTTACTTCCGGACCGGATGATGAAAACGATGTGTATAACGATCAGATGAAACAGATCTTTGCCCGCTTTAAAGCCGAGAATGTCAGTGAGTTTGTATTGGACTTGCGTTATAACCAAGGCGGTTTGGTTTCCTGTGCCCAGCTGATGACGTCTCTTCTGGCTCCGGCCGATGCTTTGGGAAAGACTTTCTGCATCATGGAACATAACGGTAAACAAACTTCGAAGAATGAAAGCTTATTGATGAAAAAGAACTCCGAGTTAGGTAATGCAAACCTCGGTTTGGAACGTCTTTATGTCTTGACCGGAAGTGTAACGGCCTCTGCTTCGGAAGCCGTGGTCAATTGCCTGATTCCTTATATGGGGCGTAACAATATCACGCTTATCGGTGAGAAAACGATTGGAAAGCGCGTCGGCTCTAATACCTTCGGTAGCAAAGAAGATTATGGATGGCTGCTGCATCCGATCACGTTGCGCATTTATAACGCCGACCATAATGCCGACTATGCAAACGGTTTTGCCCCGGATGTGCCGGTTGAGGAGTTGGTTCTCGGTAATGAGCTATTGCCTTTGGGCGATACGGACGAGCTGCTGTTGAGCGAAGCGATCTCGCGTATCACCGGACTGAAGAGCCAGTCTGTCCGCTCGGAAAGCGGAGAGCGCATCAAGCTGCCTCTGTCTTTCGAAAGGAAGAATACAGAAGGCCTTATCTTCGATACTGAAAAATAAGACCTTCCGCCTTTTATAATTGAAGATCATCTGCCAGCTTGTCCAACCAGGCTGGCATTTTGTTTAAATAGGTGTTTCGTTCGGTCAGGAACGTCGGGGCAAAGAGATGTATCTGGAGGTCTTTGCATTTTTCCTGCAAACTATCTTCCACCGGATAGTAGCTGGCAAGTACGGCCTGCGAGATGTCGCCCCCGTAGGTTTCCCGGACGGCGTCTATCTTGTAAATATCGTTCTGTGTGACATTGCCCGACTTGCATTCGATAAAGATCAGTTTCTGCTGGTTGTTCAGCAATACATCGATTTCGTTCTTCGCGTGTGCGTCCTGTCCGTTTGTCTGGAAGATCACGCTTTGCCAGACTTCCGGCGAGTTTTCCCGTTGCAGGCTCCAGTTGCGAACCTGGTTTGCCACAAGCGTTTCCCACCAGCGGCCTTCGAAATAGAGTCGGGTCGCATTGCTTTGATGAAGACGCAATAAGACGTATTCCCTTAACGTAATCAGAATGGAGCCGTTCCTCTGCTTGAACCTCAGGTTATTGGCAAATATTTTAGAAGACGGCAGGCGGTCCAGTTGCCGTTTGCAGAAGATACTGAAGAACTTCTGTATGCGGGCATGTTCCTGCGGATATTGTTCGATGAACTGCTTGATGCGCTTCGAGGCTTTCACATCTTCATCGCTTAACTTTTTCGCATCATGGTAGTCCGCAAGGATGTTGCCGCTCAGGCTCAGGATTTCGTCGTTGTTGAGCGAGCTTTGCAGCGGATGATTCTCGAACCGGCTCAGGTGGACAACCTCTCCGTGCTGCGTCAGGTAGAAAGCATCGGCGCCCGACTCTTTGGCAACAACGAAAGCGGCAAAAGCCATGACCTTTGTTCCTTCGGACAGGTTGTATGTAAATTCCCCCTGATGCTCCTGATGGATGCGGCGGCATACGTCGATCACGTTGTTTCCGTTGTAAGGCTCCGCCTTGTAGCGGTTGCATCGGATGGAGGATGGCAGCAAAGGATACATCGGCGTTTCGATATGATCTGTTGCATCTGTATAGAGCAGGTGGATGTGGTCCGGCCCGAATTCTTTAATGCCGTGGTAGACAGAAGTGATGTCTTTCCCAAGCAGGATGATCTGGTGCTTCATTTGTTCTATTTTGGGTGTCACATACAAAGATACTTTTATCTTCCGGTAAAAGCTCATATTTTATCCTTATTTTTGTTACCGGTACAAACTAATAACAAGATGGAAATGATAAATTGTTTTATTCCCTTCCTGTCTTTTTCCCAGGCCGAACAAATCATAAAAGGGTTGAGGCTTTGCGACCGGGTAAAAAATATATATTTGTTGTCGGCCGAGCCCGCTTCCGGCCCGGTTATAGGGTGTGAGGTCTTATCTGTCGGTTCGCTCAGCAGCACCGCCGCTTGTCGGGCTATCGCTTCGCAGGCGGATACGGCCTATACCTTATTATATACGAAACATACGACGCTCGAACCGGGACAGTTTGCCTTGGAACGTATGTTAGCAATAGCCGGCGATACACATGCCGGGATGCTTTATGCAGACCATTACCAGGTGGAAGCCGGCGTCTATAAACCCGCTCCGGTGATCGATTACCAGCAAGGCAGCCTGCGCGACGACTTCGACTTCGGTTCGGTCCTGCTGTTCGACTCGGCCGTGTTGAAGCAGGCGGTGGCGGCGATGGACTGTAATTATCGTTTTGCCGGACTCTACGACCTGCGTCTTCGTGTTTCCGAATTGGCCGGGTTGGTCCACATCAATGAATATTTATATTCCGAAGTAGAACAGGACAAGCGCAAGAGTGGAGAGAAGCTGTTCGATTATGTCGACCCGAAGAACCGGGTGGTACAGATCGAGATGGAAGCGGCCTGCACGGCTTACCTGAAACGGGTCGGCGGCTATCTTGCTCCCCGTTTCGAACCGATCGCCTTCGATGCCGGGGCTTTCGAGCAGGAAGCCTCTGTCATTATCCCGGTCCGTAATCGCATCCGCACCATAGAAGATGCCATCCGTTCCGTGCTGGCACAGCAGACAACGTTCCGCTTCAACCTGATTATCATAGATAACCATTCGACGGACGGCACGTCCGAAGTCATCGAAAGATACACATCGGACGAACGTGTGATCCATCTGATCCCCGCGCGTTCCGACCTCGGTATCGGCGGCTGCTGGAACTTAGGCGTCCATCATCCGGCCTGCGGCAAGTTTGCCGTCCAGCTCGATAGCGACGATGTGTATAGCGGCCCCGACACGTTGCAGAAGATCGTAAATGCCTTCTACGAACAGAACTGCGCAATGGTTGTCGGCACATACCGGATGACGGACTTCGCGATGAACGAAATCCCGCCCGGCGTGATCGACCATAAAGAGTGGACGCCGGAGAACGGACGCAACAACGCCCTGCGCATCAACGGCCTGGGCGCTCCCCGTGCTTTCTATACTCCGGTGCTGCGGACGATCAACCTGCCCAACACCAGCTACGGAGAAGATTACGCCCTGGGACTGCGCATCTCCCGCACCTGGCAGATCGGGCGTATCTACGACGTCCTCTATCTCTGCCGCCGTTGGGAAGATAACTCCGATGCCGCCCTCGACATCGTGAAGATGAACGGACACAACACCTACAAAGACCGCATCCGTACCTGGGAACTACAGGCGCGGATCGCGCAGAACACTCATTCGTATAGATGATAGACGGCGGACGGTTTCTTTTAGCCGTTTGTTCAGTATGAATTAGCCGTTTGTTCAGTCTGAATTAGCGGAAGGATCGTTATCTATAAATCGTCCGCCGGCAAGCGAACGATCGTCCGCCGGGCGCCGAACGACTAAGGAACACTGTTCTTCAGGCTAATTCATAAGGACTAATTCGCTAATTCTTCCTTATTAGCCGGATAAAAGTATGTGACCAGTTTTTTTTCACTACATTTGTGATGCGGGTAAAGGTACTGACAACCGTGAAAACACGAAGTATATGAATGACCTGGAACAACAAATAGAATCGCTCCTTCTCTCTCAGAAGAGGGATTGGAAGCTGGCGCATGATAATTATGCCTCGCTGGCGCATGTACAGACCCGTTGCTTTGAAGGAGATAGCAGGCTTACGATTCTTCAGTTCAATCCCGAGCGGATCCGTTCGTCCGCCGCCAAGATAGACAAGGCTTCTTTGGAGGCGCGTCCCTGTTTCTTCTGCCACCGGCCGGAGGAACAGAAGAGCGTGGTGTATAATGACGCCTTCGAGATTCTGGTCAATCCTTATCCGATCTTCAACGATCACCTGACAGTTCCGTTGCGCCGGCACGAGAAGCAGCAGATTGCGCCTTACTACGGCGATATGCTGGACCTGGCTTCCGATCTGCCCGGCTATGCCTTGTTTTATAACGGGCCTAAATGCGGGGCTTCCGCTCCCGACCACATGCACTTCCAGGCAGGAAGGCGAGGCGGCTTTCCGGTTATACAAAGCTGGGCCGGGGCTTCGAAGGCGATCGTCCGGGAAGGTGAAAGGACATGCCTTTATGCGTTGGTCGATCATCTGCCGACTGCCTTCATCCTGGTGTCGGACGATAAGGCTGAAGCCGAGGAAGTCTTTACCTTATTATATGACCGGATGACGGTGAAGCCGGGCGACTATGAGCCGATGATGAACGTCCTGACCTGGACGGAAGGCGATTCCCGGATCACGTGTGTCTTTCCCCGGCGCGAACTGCGTCCTTCGTGCTACTATGCGGAGGGAGACGACAATATACTGATCAGTCCGGCTACCGTCGAGATGTCCGGCTTGTTTGTCGTCCCGTTAGAGAAAGACTTCCGGAAAGTGACGTATGCCGACCTGGAACAGGTCTGGCGGGAGGTTAGCCTGACGGAAGCAGAAAAGAATGAGATAATTCGAAAGATAAGAGAAAAAGTATGATACCACAGAAGCCTTTGTCTGATAAACCGTCCGCAAGGTCGCCCTGGTTCTGGGTCCCTTCCCTCTACTTTGCGCAGGGAATTCCGTACGTGGCGGTGATGATCGTTTCGGTTCTGATGTATAAACGTTTGGGAATATCGAATACGGATATCGCCCTCTATACGAGCTGGCTGAATCTTCCCTGGGTGATCAAACCCTTTTGGAGCCCTTTCGTCGATCTGCTGAAGACGAAGCGTTGGTGGGTGGTGACGATGCAGTTGCTGATCGGCGGCGGACTTGCCGGTGTTGCCTTTACGATCCCGACCGCTTTCTTCTTTCAGGCTTCGTTGGCGGTGTTCTGGTTGTTAGCTTTCAGTTCGGCGACGCACGATATTGCGGCGGACGGTTTCTATATGTTGGCGCTCGATTCGCATGAACAGGCGTTCTTTGTCGGTATCCGCAGCACGTTCTACCGGATTGCGATTATTGCCGGGCAAGGAGTGCTGGTGATGTTTGCCGGGTTCCTGGAGAACCGGACGGGGAAGATTCCGCTTGCCTGGTCCGTCACGTTCTTTATCCTGGCGGGGCTGTTCCTGGCTTTGTTCCTCTATCACCGCTATATATTGCCTGCACCGAAGAGTGACAAACCTTCTGCCACGGTTACGCCGGCTACGATCCTGAAAGAGTTCTTCGGGACTTTCGCCTCATTCTTCAAAAAGAAGCAGGCGCTGGTTGCAATCCTCTTCATGTTGTTATACCGCTTCCCAGAGGCGCAGTTATCGAAGCTGGTCACGCCTTTCCTGGTCGATCCCCGCGAAGTGGGAGGGTTGGGGCTTTCGACGGCCGAGATCGGGTTGGTGTATGGGACGATCGGAACGATCGGCTTGACGTTAGGAGGCATATTGGGCGGCATTGCCGCTTCTGCCGGCGGATTGAAGAAATGGATCTGGCCGATGGCGTTAGCGATATCGTTGCCCGATGCCGTCTTTATCTATCTGAGCACGGCTTTGCCGGATAACCTGTGGATCGTCAATATCTGTGTCTTTATCGAGCAGTTCGGTTACGGTTTCGGGTTTACGGCTTATATGTTGTACCTGATTTATTATTCCGACGGCGAGCATAAGACGGCTCACTACGCAATCTGTACCGCCTTTATGGCCCTGGGCCTGATGCTTCCCGGAATGGTGGCGGGCTGGTTGCAGGAGCAGATGGGATATGAAAACTTCTTCTGGTGGGTGATGGGCTGCTGCCTGGTGACGTTGCTTATTACGGCCTGCCTGAAGATCGATCCTGAGTTCGGGAAAAAGAAGAAAAAAGAAGTAAAAGAAATATGATACTGATATCAGACAGCGGTTCCACCAAGACGGATTGGTGTGTAGCGGATAAGGGCGATATTGTCCGCCGTGTCACGACTGCCGGCATTAACCCGTTCTTCCAGTCGGAAGAAGAGATTGCCGGCGAAGTGGAGAAGAACTTGCTTCCGGCTTTGGAAGGGCTGGCGGTCACTTCTGTCTCCTTCTATGGTGCGGGATGTGCTTTTCCGGAAAAGAATGAGGTGGTCCGGCGGGCGATCAGCCGTTATCTGCCTGTTCCGGTGGAAGTCGGGAGCGATCTGTTAGCGGCCGCCCGTGCCTTGTGTGGAGATGAGGTGGGGATTGCCTGCATCTTGGGAACCGGTTCCAATTCTTGCTTGTACGACGGGAAAGAGATTGTCAGGAATGTTTCTCCGTTAGGTTTTATCCTCGGTGATGAAGGGAGCGGGGCTGTTCTCGGGAAACTGCTTGTCGGCGATGTCTTGAAGAACCAACTGCCGGAGGCATTGAAGGAAGCCTTTTTTGCGGAGTTCGACCTGACGCCTGCCGTTATTATGGAAAAGGTATATAAACAACCTTTCCCTAACCGTTTTCTGGCAAGTTTGTCTCCTTTCCTGATCCGGCATATAGAGGAACCGGCAATCAGTCGTCTGGTGAACGGCAGTTTTCGGAAATTCTTTACCCGCAACGTGATGCAGTATGACTATCGGGCCTATCCGGTTCATCTGCTGGGTTCTGTCGCCTGGTATTACCGGGAACAGTTGGAGGCGGTTGCCGGAGAGTTGGGGATTCGTCTGGGAAGAGTTGTCCGGAGCCCGCTTGCTGGTTTAGTTGCTTATCACAATCTTTAATTAGGAATAGATATGACGAAGTTTAAGTGTTTTTTTATTGGTTTACTGAGTATGGTTTTTACTTCATGTACACAAAAGGAGAATGATTTGTATTTGTTTATCGGCTCTTTTACCGATGCGGCAAATACGGGTATCGGTCTGTATCGTTTCGATACGGACAATGGAACAGCTACACTCTTGAAGGAAACATCGGGCATACAGTCTCCGTCTTTCCAGGTGTTGAGCCGGGACGGTAAGTTTCTTTATTCCGTAAGTGAAACGGGCGAGGAGGACGCGAAGGTTTGCGCCTATTCCTTTGACGACAAAACAGGCACTCTTTCTCTGTTGAATGAGCAGAGGACGTATGGAAGTACTCCCTGCCATCTTTGGATAGACAGCCAGCGCCGCATGATTGTTGCCTCAAATTATAACGGTGGAAGCATCAGTGTTTTCCCTATTACGGCCGATGGCTCCTTGCAGCCTGCTAAGATCTATGCTTTTGAAGGAGGCACTCCGGGTTCCGCCCGGCAGGCAACTTCGCACTTGCATTGTACCTATGCTTCTCCGGATGAGAAATATCTGTATGCAAACGATTTGGGTGCAGACCGGATTTATAAGTTCGAGCTTATAGCCTCCGGCAACGGATTGAGTTTGAAGGAAGGAACGCCCTCCTCTTTCAGTCTGCCTGCCGGTGAAGGCCCGCGGCACGCTGTTTTTCATCCGAACGGGAAACGGGCTTATCTGATCAGCGAGCTTTCCGGACGTGTTGCGGTTCTCGATTATGACAACGGCAATCTTACGCCGGTTCAGTTTATTGAAGCCGACAGCCTGCATGCATCGGGCAGTGCCGATATACATATTACTCCCGACGGTCGCTTCCTCTATGCTTCCAACCGCCTGAAAGGAGACGGCATTGCGATCTTCTCCATCAATCCGGCCGATGGTAAACTGACGAAAGTGGGGTATCAGCTGACGGGCATTCATCCGCGTAATTTCATCATTTCTCCAAACGGCAAATACCTGTTGTGTGCCTGTTGCAATAGTGACGTTGTCCAGCTCTTTGAGATTGACCCGCAGACCGGGCTCCTGAAAGATACGGGTAAAGATATAAAAGTTAGTAAACCTGTTTGCCTGACGTTTAAATAAGATATGCCGTTCATCAAGATAACAGAACAGGATTCCCTATACGACGATCTCGAACAGAAATCTGTCCGGGAGTTGCTCGAAGATATAAATACGGAAGATCAGAAGGTCGCCCTGGCTGTCCGGAAGACGATCCCTAAAATAGAAGAATTGGTTTTGAAGATCGTCCCCCGTATGCAGCAAGGGGGACGTATCTTCTATCTGGGTGCGGGGACAAGCGGAAGATTGGGTGTGCTGGACGCCTCCGAGATACCGCCAACATTCGGAATGCCTCCTTCGGTGATTGTCGGGCTGATCGCCGGAGGCGACACCGCCCTGCGCAACCCGGTGGAGAATGCCGAAGACGATGAGGAGCGCGGCTGGCAGGAATTGCAGGAACATCAGATAAACACCCAGGATACCGTGATCGGCATTGCTGCTTCCGGTACGACCCCTTATGTTATCGGCGCGCTCCGCCGGGCCCGCGAACACGGCATCCTGACGGCCTCTATCTCCAGCAATCCCGATTCTCCGATGGCCGCACAAGCCGACGTGGCTATCGAGATGATTGTCGGCCCGGAGTTTGTTACCGGCAGTTCCCGCATGAAATCCGGTACGGGGCAGAAGATGATCCTGAATATGATCTCCACCTCTGTCATGATCCGGTTAGGCAGGATAAAAGGAAACCGGATGGTCAATATGCAGCTTACCAACCAGAAACTCATAGACCGGGGTACCCGTATGGTGGCCGAAGAGTTAGGCCTTCCTTATAGCCAGTCCCAGCATCTGCTTCTTATGTACGGTTCGGTTAAAGATGCCGTCGATGCTTACCGCCGGTCGCAAGCGTTATAGATTCATTACGTTCTGTTCGAACTGTTCTTTGCTGCCGATTGCTTTATTCCGTATCTTGCTACGGTAGTTGTAAATGGTCGCTAAAGAATATCCCAGGAAGTGGGCGATCCGGTTGCTGTCCGTTACTCCTAAGCGGATCAGTGCGAATATGCGCAGTTCTGTTGTCAGCAGTTCCCCTGATTTAGGATAAATCCGTCCCTCTTCTACCAGCAGGTTGTTGAACGAAGAGATAAAATGGGGGAACAGTTCCAGGAAAGACTTGTCAAACTCATTGTAGAACTCTTTCCGTTCGTCACGGATAAACTGTTCGGATTTGATGGCTTTGAACAGGTCGTCTATGCGTGAGGCCATTGCCAGTTTAGCTAATGAACGGCGGTAAGTGTCCAACTGGTCCAGGTAAGCGACGCAACGGTCCAGGTAACGGGCGATATATACTTCCTTAATTTTGCCGGTTTGTTCCAGTTCCTTATTTACGGTTTGCAATTGCTTGTTGGTCTGGCTCAGATCCCCGCGCATAGCCGATAGCTTTTTCATCCACCGGTACAGATAGAAGATCGTTGCAATCAGGAAAAGAGACAGAAGGCTTATGCTTATTAGTAGTGTGCGCGAGATCTGGCGCTCTCTTTTCTCCTTTAACTTGTAGGCTTTGTCGATAATCGGAAAGAACTGTGTGACCTCGATAAAACGTAGACGGGCATTACATGAAACGGCATCCTCCATGGAGCAATTCAGATATTTGTAGGCACGGTCTATCTCGCCCTGTTGATAGATGAGTTGTGCTAACTTTTGCAAGGATGCATATTCTTTTGTTGCCGACTGCAAATCCAACATGGCGGTTAATGCCAGATAATAGATCTGCTTGTCTGTATTATGCATTGCGTCGTATACTTCGGATAGTGTATAATAGATAAACGTTTTCTGGCGGATATCGGGTTCTTGCTTTAAAAGGTCATATAGAATCACTAATGAACTGTCAGGCTTACCGTCGACTATCCATTTCTCAGCCCGGACGATGTCCTGGTTTATCCCTGGAACAGGCGTTGACAGGATGGAGTCGCGGTATGCGTTGGTCTTTTGCAGGTATTTCTGCCTTTCGTCATCATGTGTCGTATAATCGGTCAACCATCCGTAATATGCCCGGAACGTACCGTAATAATAATTAAGAGTCTTTTGATCCAGTTCCTTAGGGTTGATCTGCTCTAACTTTTCAAGTGCTTCATTGTACATTCCCATGACTCCCATTACTTCCGCCTGGTTGATAATGAGTTCGTTTTTTAATTCGGGATGATTCAGCGAAGGAAGTAAATTGATCTTGCTGTTTATATAATACAACGAAGAATCGGCCTGATAGTGCAAGTAAAGATGGTATAGCGAACCGTACAGGTTATATTTTTCTTCATCATTTTTTGATTGGTATAGCTGTAATTTCAGGTCGTTGATCTCTTTTTCTTTTTTAATATGGAAGGTCTGTTTCCTGGCTATTATTCCGTCCAACTCTTCCAAGACAATCTCGTTTGTTCTCTTTTCGGCAAACAAAGAGATCGGGCAGGCGAGTAGTAATAATATAAGGTAACAGGGAATGTCTTTCATTATCATCATTGACTTTGTTTTTCACAAATATATAAATATTAAGTATCCGGAGAGCAGAAAACGGTAAGAAATATTTATTAAAGGCTGTAGAAAAGGTGTGGATGTGATTCTGACAGTTCACAAAGACTTATATTTTTAAAAAAGATGTTTAAGAGTAATTGCTTGTGGAATAGTGTATTAGTTTAAAAATGAACTGAAAATCATTTATATTTTTGTTCTTGTCTCATTTAACGGGTTTCAATACCGTTACATTTGCCATATCCGAAATGAAAAAAACTCTCGGACCATACGTTGGCACATAATTTAATACCATTTTATAATATGAAAAGAAAAAAGAATCTTTCACTCGTCTTTTTACTCTGCATTTCATTTATCGGAAATGCGCAGCAAAAACTAACCTCGCCGGATGGCAATCTGGAAATGACATTTCGTTTGAATCAGGAAGGTGCTCCTGTTTATGAATTAACTTATAAACAGAAAGAGGTCATCAAACCCAGTACATTGGGTCTGGAACTGAAAAAAGAGGATGCGGATGCAGCTGTCGACTTCGAGTTCAAGCAGCGTAAAGACGTTACGACATTAGATAAAAAGACAAATCTTTATAATGGTTTCGAAATCGGAGAGGTCAAGACATCTACCTTCGATGAAACCTGGAAGCCGGTTTGGGGAGAGGAAAAGGAAATCAGGGATCATTATAACGAATTGGCGGTGACGCTGAATCAGCCTGCAAACGGCAGACACATTGTGATCCGGTTCCGCCTATTCAATGACGGATTGGGCTTCCGCTATGAGTTTCCGCAACAGAAGGAGTTGAACTATTTCGTCATCAAAGAAGAACATTCGCAATTCGGTATGGCTGGCGACCATACGGCATTTTGGATACCGGGGGATTATGACACGCAAGAATACGATTACACGACTTCCCGTTTATCTGAAATCAGAGGGTTGATGAAGAAGGCTATCACTCCTAATTCTTCACAGACACCGTTTTCACCGACAGGCGTGCAGACCGCTTTGATGATGAAGACCGACGATGGCCTGTATATCAATTTGCATGAAGCCGCTCTGATCGATTATGCGTGCATGCATCTGAACCTGGATGACAAGAACATGGTGTTCGAATCCTGGCTCACCCCTGATGCAAGAGGCGATAAAGGCTATCTGCAAACACCTTGCAACTCGCCTTGGCGTACGGTTATCGTGAGTGACGATGCCCGTGATATTTTGGCATCCCGCATTACGCTCAATCTGAATGAACCTTGTAAATTAGAGGATGTTTCCTGGATCAAACCGGTTAAATACATCGGTGTATGGTGGGATATGATTACCAATAAGGGGACTTGGGCTTATACGGACGAACTTTCAAGTGTGAAGTTAGGAGTGACGGACTATTCCAAGACAAAGCCGAATGGCAGGCATTCCGCTAATACGGCAAATGTAAAACGTTATATCGATTTTGCCGCTCAGAATGGTTTCGACCAGGTTCTGGTTGAAGGATGGAATGAAGGCTGGGAAGACTGGTTCGGGAAAAGCAAGGATTATGTCTTTGACTTTGTGACTCCTTATCCTGATTTCAACGTAAAAGAGCTTCAAAGCTATGCCGCCGGTAAAGGGGTGAGATTGATGATGCACCATGAAACATCTGCTTCCGTCCGTAATTACGAACGTCATATGGATAAAGCTTACCAGTTCATGGTCGACAACGGATATAACTCGGTTAAGAGCGGCTATGTCGGTGATATTATCCCGCGCGGAGAATACCATTACGGACAATGGATGAATAACCACTATTTATATGCCGTCAAGAAAGCGGCCGATTATAAGATTATGGTAAATGCACACGAAGCGGTTCGTCCTACCGGGCTTTGCCGTACCTATCCGAACCTGATCGGCAACGAATCTGCACGCGGAACAGAGTATGAATCGTTTGGCGGCAACAATGTGGACCATACGACTATCCTGCCTTTTACCCGTCTGGTCGGTGGACCGATGGATTATACGCCGGGTATCTTTGAAACGCATTGTAATAAGATGAATCCGAATAACAACTCCCAGGTCCGCTCTACTCTGGTACGCCAGTTGGCATTGTATGTCACGATGTACAGTCCTCTGCAGATGGCCGCCGATATTCCTGAAAATTATGAACGTTTTATGGATGCCTTCCAGTTTATTAAGGATGTCGCCGTCGATTGGGATGAAAGCCTGTATCTGGAAGCTGAACCGGGAGACTACATCACGATTGCCCGTCGGGCCAAAGGTTCGAATGACTGGTTTATCGGTTGTACGGCTGATGAAAACGGACATACTTCCAAATTGACATTTGATTTCCTGCAACCGGGAAAACAATATATAGCAACGGTGTATGCCGATGCCAAAGATGCTGACTGGAAGAATAATCCGCAGGCCTATACGATTAGCAAGGGCCTGCTGACCAACAAAAGCAAGCTAACCTTGCGGGCAGTAAGTGGAGGTGGTTACGCCATCAGTATCAAAGAAGTAAAAGATAAATCAGAGGCAAAAGGATTGAAAAGGTTATAATAGCTTCAATAGGTTGAAGACAAATAGGTTTTAATAGGTATTTCTCTAATTTACGAATAAAATTAACATTAGTAATAACAATCTTAAATTCTCTAATGCATGAAACAAAAAATTTACTCTTGCATTGCAAGAGTAAGCCTATTAGTACTAATAGGCTTACTGTGTAACTTTAGCATTTTTGCGCAAGACATTACAGTCAGAGGTAATGTAAAAGATGTGACCGGCGAGCCGATTATCGGTGCCAGTGTTCTTCAGGTTGGTACGACAAACGGGATCATTACCGATGTAGACGGTAATTTCTCTTTAACCGTACCCGGAAACTCCTCGATCAATATTTCGTATATCGGCTATATCCCTCAGACCATAGCCGTTAATGGACAGAGTTCTTTTAATATCATCCTGAAAGAAGATGTGGAAGCGCTGGACGAAGTGGTTGTTGTCGGTTACGCTACGGGAAGTAAGCGGACGATCTCCGGTGCCGTTGAAAAGATTAAGAAAGAAGACATGAATGTCGGAGTCGTAACGAACCCGCTCGAGTCGATAAAGGGAAAAGTGGCCGGTGTGGTCATCAACAAACAGGGAGGCGACCCGGCTTCCACTCCCTCTATCCGTGTGCGTGGTACGACTTCATTATCCGGCGGTAACGATCCGTTGGTTGTGATAGACGGTGTTTTTGGTGACTTAGGATTACTGAATGCGCTTTCTCCTTCCGACATCGAGACCTTTACGATTTTGAAGGATGCTTCCGAAACCGCCCAGTATGGTTCACGTGGTGCCAGCGGTGTGATTGTCGTTACCACGACGAAAGGAAAGGCTGGAGCCGTTAGCCTGAACTATGACGGGACATTCGGCGTGGAAAGCGTCTATAAGAACATCGATATGCTGAATGCCGCACAATACCGGTCGGCCGTAGAGGCCGGTGGGTATGTCAATGCCCTCGACGGCGGTGCGAGCACGAACTTCATGAAGGAGATGCAACGTACCGGTTTCACCCAGAACCATCGCGTCTCTTTCGGTGCCGGAAACGAGCAATCCAATTACCGCGCTTCGATCGGCGTGATTGCACAGGACGGTATTATTGACGGTAGCGATATGCGCAATTATACCGCTAAGTTGGATGCGAACCAGCGGATGTTCGACGACCGTCTGAAAATAGAATTCGGTATGTTCGGATCCAAGAAAGTGAATAACTATGTGAACGATCACCAGAAAACATTCTATTCCGCCGCTTCTTTCAATCCGACCCTGCCTGCCGCCCGCAATGCCGACGGTACATGGCCGGAAGATCCGAACGCAAACGAGATAGACAACCCGCTGGGACGTCTGACCATACAGGATAAGGAAGACAATGCCTACCTGAATGCACACGGCAAGCTCTCGTTCAACTTTACCCCTGATCTGATGTTGAGCGTATTCGGCTCTTATACCTATAATGAGAAGATCAACTCGACCTACATTCCGAATAATATCAAAGCCGGTATCCGTGAAGGTAGCGGTAAGGCCAGCAAGACGCAGAAGAACAGCGATGTGCTGATGGGAAATATCACGTTGTCCTATAAGAAAGACTTCGGAAAGAATCATGTTGATGTTTTAGGATTGATGGAAGGGCAGAGCTATAAGTTCAACGGTTTCGGTGCTGACGCACGCGGCTTCGGTACGAACTATTTCGGATATGACAACCTGAAAGCAGGAGCAAATGTGAAGTATGGCGACGTTACTTCTTATGCCAACTCCTACAATATTTCTTCTTTCATGGCCCGTCTTAACTATATGTTTGACGACCGTTATATTGCAACGGTTAACCTGCGTACCGACGGTTCTTCCAAACTGGGAGAAAACAACAAGTGGGGCTTCTTCCCTTCCGCTTCTGCGGCATGGGTAATCAGCAACGAAGCATTCCTGAAGGATATCGAGCAGATTACAAACATCAAAATCAGAGCCGGTTACGGTCTGACCGGTAACCAGGATGCCATATCGCCCTACAACTCGCTCTCTTTGATGCAACCCACCGGTATCACGACCGTCAATGGCCAGCAAACCGTTACTTACGGGTATGCCCGTAATGCAAACCCGGACCTGAAATGGGAAACCAAGAAGATGTTCGACGTGGGCGTTGACTTCAGTCTGTTGGATAGCCGGATCTCCGGTTCTGTCGACTATTACAACTCAAGAACGACCGACTTGTTGTATGAATATGCCGTTCCGGTTCCTCCGTTCCTCTACAACAAGCTCCTGGCAAACTTGGGGGAAATGCAGAACAACGGTGTGGAAATAGCATTGAGCGGCACACCGGTACAGACAAAAGATTTCGACCTGAAGATCAGTGCCAATGTCTCTTATCAGAAGAATGAACTGAAATCGTTGAGCGGAACTTATATGGGCCAGGAATTGTCTACTTCCGAATATATGCGCCTGGGTAGCATCAACGGCGCCGGTTTTATCGGTGGTAATACGGGCGTTATCTATCAGATGGTAGGACAACCGGTAGGTGTATTCTATCTGCCTCATTCAAGAGGTCTGGTAAACGACGGTCTGGGTAGCTATACGTACCAGATTGAAGACCTCGACAAGAACGGTACCGTTGATATCAATGACGGCAACGACCGCTACGTGGCAGGACAGGCAACTCCTAAAGTATTCATGGGTGCCAACATCAGCATGCGTTATAAACGCTTTGACTTACAGGTACAGATGAGCGGAGCGTTCGGACATAAGATCTATAATGGAACTTCCCTGACCTATATGAATATGAATACCTTCCCGACATACAACGTCTTGCCGGATGCTCCTTCCATGAATATCAAGGATAATACGGTTACTGACTATTGGCTGGAAAAAGGTGATTATGTGAATATCGATTACATCACATTGGGCTATAACTTCAATGTAAAGAAAATCGATAAAGTCATTAAGAACATACGGTTGACGGCTTCTGTCAATAACGTGCATACGTTCACGAACTATTCAGGCTTGTCGCCGATGATCAACAACACCGTTGTCGGTAGCGATATGGGCGTTGATGACAAACGCTTCTACCCGTTGACGCGGACCTATTCTCTCGGATTAAATATAACCTTCTAATTAGCATAAAAACATGAAAAAGAATATAATATATAGCTGCCTGCTTGTAGCCGCCACATTTGCTCTTCCTTCCTGTAGCTCTTTCCTGGAAGAAAACCCGAAAGACCAGATGCCGGAAGATGAGGCTTACAAAAGCCCGGAATTGATCTATCTCAATACAGTAGCCAACCTCTATACCCAGATCGGTGCGACCGGCGGAGGGGAAGGACTGGCCGGGACAGACCGTGGCCTGTATGACATCCAGACATTTACGAACGACGAAGCCTTGCTCCCGACCCGTGGAGGTGACTGGGAAGACGGGAAGTTATGGCAACGGTTGTATCTTCATACCTGGGATAAGTCCGAAGCTCCTTTCAAGAGTGTCTGGGATTATCTGTATAAGGTGATCGGGCTGAGCAACCAGTCTATCGACAAGTTGAACGGCCTGATGGAAGCAGATCCCGAGAATATCTATCTTCCCGTTTACAAAGCGGAGGTGCAGGCGATCCGTGCACTCTACTACTACCAGTTGCTGGATTGCTTCGGCCGTGTCCCTCTTGTCGAAAAGTCGGATGTGCAGATTTCGGATGTCAAACAATCCGAAAGAAGCGAAGTGTACAATTTTGTCCGGAAGGAATTACAGGAGGCTTTGCCTTATTTGAATACGGCAAATAGTACCAAAGAAGGTGAGTATTACGGTCGTATGACACGTCCGGTGGCCTTTTACCTTTTAGCTAAGTTAGCTTTGAATGCGCAGGTCTATTCGGATGACGATTGGACGGACAACGGCGGTATTCCTAACGGAAGTACGGATTTTGACATGAGCGGCCAAAAGGTTTCCTGTTGGGATGCCACGATCGCTTATTGTGACTCTATTTCCAATTTAGGATATCAGCTTTCTTCTTCTTACTCATCTAACTTCAGTGTGGGGAACGAGAAGTCTGTAGAGAATATTTTCACAATCCCGATGGACCCGGCCAAGTATAGCGCCCAGTTCTATTATATTATCCGTACTGTCCATTATGCACACGGTAAAGCCTATTCGATCGACGGTTGGAACGGAGCATCTGCTTCCAAGGAATTATTAGCCTCTTTCAGAAAAAGTAAAAATGATCCCCGTCTGGAATTGTGTTTCTACACGGGTAAAGTAACCGGCCCGGACGGCGCTCCGGTCATGGATGGTGATAAAGAGCTGGAATATAAGCCGGATGCCGTCGCCGTCGATGTTTCAGGTATAGCCGATGAAAAAACGGCCGGTGCACGTTGGAAAAAGTATGAGATCGATCCCGCCTCCCAGTCGGCAGGCAAATTGCAAAGTGTCGATTTCGTATTATACCGGTATGCCGATGTCCTGTTGATGAAGGCTGAGGCCAAAATGCGTAAAGGGGAAAGCGGTGACAATGAAATCAATGAAGTGCGCGGACGTGTAGGTGCCGATGCACTCTCCAAAGCAACTCTCAACGACCTGCTTGACGAACGTGCCCGCGAGCTTTCCTGGGAAGGTGTACGCCGCCAGGATCTTGTCAGGTTCGGCAAGTTCTGCGATGCGGTGGACGGCCGTCCGGCGACACAACCCTATTGCACCGTATTCCCTATTCCGCATGATGTAGTCTTGCTGAATAAGAACCTTTCACAGAATAAAGGATATTGATAAACAACTATAAACAGATTCATATAAAAGGACAATGATATGAAAAAGATATGCAACTATATATCCATGTTTATCCTCCTGTTGCTGGCGGTGACAGGTTGTAAGGATAACGATAACTGGACCATTATCGAAGAGGCGCAACCCGGTACGTATGTGGTCGGTAGTGCCACCATATTCAGCGGCGAGGCTTCTACGTCAGCCTTGAAGCCCGTCAAGCTGGATCTTGGCGACGGTCTGTCTGAAACGAAGCCGGAGATAATCGGTATTTATACCTGGTTGAAAGCCGGCGGAGAATTTAATATATCCGTATGTAAAGCGGTCGGAGAAGAACCGGTGCATTATGGTAAAGGAGAAGTCGTCGAGGAAGTTCCCGATGTAATCTCCATCTGCAACCTGTCTGCCGGAGGTCCGGCTTTTACGGTCGCATCCGACGGGTTGTATAATATAATCGTTAATACCAGTCTGAACCAGGTGTCGATCCTGCCGGTGAGCTGGGGCATTATCGGTGCCGCCACAGAAGGCGCATGGGATAAGGAAACACCATTCAATGCTCCGAAATTCGATGCGACCAGTACGACGGTAGAGTGGGAGATGTCGACGACGCTGAATGCCGGTGAGTTCAAATTCCGTTATAGCGGTAACTGGGGGTATGAAATCCCATACGATGCGGCCAGCAAAGTGAAGATATTCACCGATGTCACAGGAACGAAAGAAGGAACGGATAATGTCCTGACCGAAGGTTTCAGTAGCATGGAAACGGGAGGCGCCAACCTGGTTACGAATATCGGAGGACAATTCAGCGTATTTATGAAATATGATATCCGTGCCGGCCAGTTCAGCGCTCGTTATGTCCTGACCGGTGACCCGGTCGTTCCGCCGGCTTATCCCGAAAATCTGTTTATCGTCGGGGATGCTTTCCAGGGATGGACACCCGAAACAGATGCGGAAGAATGTATTCCGGTAAACGGAACGCCGAGTTCATTCTGGAAGATCGCCTATCTGAATCCCGGCGGCTTCAAGTTTACGGTTAAGTTAGGTTGGGGCGGTGACTTCGGTATTGCCGAAGAGAACACCGATGCGATAGGGGAATATACCAAAGGCGGAAATAACATCAACGTGACGACTCCGGGCTATTATCTGATCTATGTCAACCTGGAAGACAATACCGTTTCCGTGACAGACGTGAATATCTATCTGTTCGGCGATGTCAACGGTGGTACGTGGGATTACGATGAGGCAAGCAAGTTTACGGTTGATAATGTCGCCAAGAAGATCACATCTCCTGCATTTGCGGCCGATGGTGACTTGCGTATGTGTATCAAACATCCGGGTTTGCCTGATTGGTGGCGTGCCGAATTTAATATTTACGAAGGAAAGATCGAATATCGTGGCAATGGAGGCGACCAGCCTGCTGTGCCTGTCAAAGCCGGACAGAAAGCGGTACTCGACTTCACCGATGGAACAGGCGTGATCCAGTAAAAGGTTTTCACCCCTGATTGTTAAAGAGAGTCTGATGTGCGGCCAACAACCGTATGTCAGACTCTTTTTCGTTAGAAAAAGACGCGTTCAGCTTTTTTTAGGCGAAGATGAGATATTTATGGAAAATATCCCTATATTTGTCGCATGCATTGTTCCTGCTTCGCACTCTGCGGAAAAGGATTAAAAGGGAATCGGGTGTAAATCCCGAACAGTCCCGCTGCTGTAAGCTTCATAAACGGATTGGGCAATTCTTTTTATGCCACTGACGAAAGTTGGGAAGGCGCTCATACCGGAAGTAAGTCAGAAGACCTGCAACGCATATATTTTCGAAGGCTTCGAGGAAAGGCCGGAAGAGGGATCATAGCACTTCTGCTTACATATTCTTTTTACCCGTTCCCATAGCCTCTATTGTACTTGTTTTTAATTATTTTGCCATAATAATTAGGAAAAGAAGCATGGATCAATATGCGGGATGAGCTCCGTTATTGGTTCATGCTTTCCTTTTATCGCTATTTAAATGATTTTGATTTGACTTGCATGTAAATCGAAGGTTTTTCCGTAGATTTGTATTCATACTTTTAAAACAGAGGATATATGGAAACGACATTTATCAGGAAGTACCCCATCGGGATACAGAATTTTGAGAAGATCAGAAAAGAAGGCTACCTGTATGTTGATAAAACCGACCTGGTGTATCAATTGGTGAAGACCGGTAGCTACTACTTTCTGAGCCGTCCGCGTCGTTTCGGCAAAAGCCTGCTTATTTCCACGTTCGAAGCCTATTTCAAGGGAAAGAAAGAATTATTTGAAGGGCTGGCTATCGAAAAACTTGAAAAAGACTGGCTGACCTATCCGGTGTTACATCTGGATTTGAACGCCAAGAAATATGTTTCTCCCGAGGATTTGACCGCCATACTCAATCAGCATCTGGAAAGGTGGGAGTTGTTGTATGGCGACGAGAAAAAGGACCGTAGCCCGGAAGAACGCTTCTCGTACGTGATCGAGCGCGCTTCGGAGAAGACTGGTATGCGGGTGGTCATCCTGATAGATGAATACGACAAACCGATGCTACAGGCCATTGATAACGACGAATTGCAAAACGAATACCGCAACACCCTGAAAGCGTTCTATGGGGTGATGAAGAGCATGGACCGGTATATCCAGTTCGCTTTCCTCACCTGTGTGACCAAGTTCGGCAAAGTGAGTGTGTTCAGCGATCTGAATAATCTGGATGATCTTTCGATGAGAAGACCTTATGTGTCCATTTGCGGTATTAGTGAAGATGAATTGCATCGTGATTTTGACGGTGACGTCCATGTATTGGCTTCTGCGCTCGATATGGCATACGAAGAGACTTGCACGGAGTTGAAAACCAGTTTTGACGGTTATCACTTCGTCGAGAACTCTCCTGGTATCTACAATCCCTTCAGCCTGCTTAATACATTCAAATACCGGAAATTCGATAATTACTGGTTTGAAACCGGCACGCCCACCTATCTGGTGAAGTTATTGCAAAGCACGAACTACGACCTCTACCGGATGGCGCATACCGAGACGGATGCCGATGTCTTGAACAGCATCGATGCCATCTCGAAGAACCCCATACCGGTTATCTATCAAAGCGGTTACCTGACGATCAAGGGATATGACAAGACATTCGGGCTCTACCGCCTGGGCTTCCCGAATAAGGAGGTGGAGGAAGGGTTCATTAAATATCTCCTGCCTTATTACACCCCGGTGAGTCAGGTCGACACAACTTTCCAGATCAAGAAGTTTGCCCAGGAAATCTATGAGGGCAATTACGATGCCTTTTTACGCCGCCTGCAAAGTTTCTTTGCCGACACCCCTTACGAGTTGGTCCGCAACCTGGAGCTGCATTATCAGAATGTACTCTTTATCGTCTTTAAGTTGCTGGGCTTCTATGTGAAAGCAGAATACCATACGTCGGAAGGCCGTATAGACCTGATCCTGCAAACCGATCGTTTCATCTACGTCATGGAGTTCAAACTCGACGGTACGGCCGAAGAAGCATTGAGGCAAATCGATGACAAAGGTTATGCCCTTCCGTTTGCTTCCGACCCGCGCAAATTGTTCCGTATCGGTATAAATTTCAGCGCGCAGACACGCAATATCGAGAAGTGGTTAGTTGAATAATACGGAGCCAACACTTTATAGGCAAGATTTGTTTATTACTGGAAAAGTGCGTTTATTTGTAATCGGTATTAACTAAATAAAGAAAGAGTATGAAAAAGATTGTTGGGTTTATGTTGCTGGCCGTGATGACATTAGTTGCTATGCCTGCGAAATCCCAGATTAAGTTCGGTATAAAGGGCGGTTTGAACATCTCGTCCGTGCATTTCAATGAAGACATTGTCGGGAAAGACAATGTGACGGGCTTTAATATCGGCCCGATGGTGGAAGTGATGGCTCCGGTGATGGGAGTCGGTTTTGATGCGGCTATCCTCTATTCGCAGAAAGGAATCGGTGTGAAGGGTGGCGATGACCTTAAGAATGATTATATAGATGTGCCGGTGAACCTGAAGTGGAAGTTCGGCCTGCCGATTATTAAGGGCTATCTGTCTGCCGGTCCGTATGTAGGCTTCCGTGTCGGAGGCGATAAGTTTTGGGACATCCCGTCATATGTCGGAGACCAGTTGAAGGCGAAGAGCTTTAATGCCGGCCTTAATCTGGGAGCCGGTGTGGAGCTGATCAAGCATTTGCAGGTCGGCTTCAATTATGCACTGGGATTGACGGAAGATTATAGCGCATCCAAACTTGATTTGAACGGTAAGAACCGCGGCTGGTCTATTACGGCGGCGATCTTGTTTTGAAATACGCAGATGTCATATTACCCCTGCCGTTAGAGAATAGCTATACCTATAGTATCCCGGCCGATCTGGAACAGGCGGTTATACCCGGTTGCCGGGTAATCGTCCATTTCGGAAAGAAACGCTACTATACGGCAATCGTGATGGATGTGCATGAGCGTGGAGCCGACAACCAGTACGAGACAAAGGAGATTTATGCCCTTTTAGATGCCACTCCCGTCCTTCGCCGTCCGCAACTTCGTTTCTGGAAATGGATTGCGTCTTATTATCTGTGTAAGTTAGGAGATGTTTATAAGGCCGCCTTGCCTTCCGGGTTGAAGCTGGAAAGCGAGACGGCCGTTACGTATAACGAAGCCTTTGAAGCCGACGGGCCGTTGCGCCCGAACGAACAAGCGGTGCTGGACGCCTTTAAGGGAGTCTTGAAACTGACGGTGTCCGAACTGGAGAAGAAGACCGGACTCCGTAACGTCATGCCTGTTGTCGCCTCGCTGATGGCAAAAGGGGCGGTCGAGGTCAGCGAAGAGTTGAAACGGGGCTTTGCACCGAAGAAGCAGACCTTCATTCGTCTTTCCGAAGCCTATCGGGATGTAGAGACGCATGGCCGTGCGCCTCTACAATCCGTATTTGATGAGTTCAGGCGGGCGAAGAAGCAGGAACATCTGTTGGTCTGCTTCCTGGACCTGAGCCATGCGCTTAATCCGGCTCTGGCGCGGGAACTATCGAAAAAGGAATTGCTGGAAAGCAGCGGTTGTTCGCCGGCTATATTGGACGGTCTGTTGAAGCGGGGCGTTTTGGAGAGCTACGAGAAAGAGGTAGGGCGCCTCCAGGTGCCGGTCTGCCGCTTGCAGACACCCAGTCCGCTCAGCCCGGCACAGGAAAAGGCTTACGGGGAGATACACGAGGTGTTCGGAACGAAAGACGTGTGCCTCTTGCACGGCGTGACATCCAGCGGGAAGACAGAGATCTACGTCCGCCTGATCGACGAAGTCCTGAAGATGGGCCGCCAGGTCTTATACCTCCTTCCTGAAATCGCCATTACGACACAGATCACCGAACGTCTGGCCAAGTTGTTCGGCGATAAATTGCTGGTCTATCATTCCAAGTTTTCCGACAACGAACGGGTGGAGGTCTGGAACCGCCTGTTGCATACGGGCGGGCCGATGCTGGTCTTAGGGGTCCGTTCCTCGTTGTTCCTGCCGTTTAAGGACCTCGGGCTGATTGTCGTGGATGAGGAACACGAGAATACCTATAAGCAACAAGACCCCGCCCCGCGCTATCATGCCCGCAATGCGGCAATCGTATTGGCCGGCATGCATGGGGCGAAGACGCTTTTAGGATCGGCCACTCCGTCTATCGACTCCTATTTTAATGCGACTACCGGCAAATACGGTTTGGTCGAACTCTCCACCCGCTATGGCGACCAGTTGATGCCGGAGATATTGCCGGTCGATATTAAAGAGTTGAGACGTAAGAAGATCATGAAAGATACGCTCTTCTCGCCGGTATTGGTCGAGAAGATCCATGCGGCGTTGGAACGGGGAGAGCAGGCCATATTGTTCCAGAACCGGCGAGGTTTTGCCCCCGTGATCGAGTGCAGGAGTTGCGGTTGGGTGCCCCATTGCGTGAATTGCGATGTCAGTCTGACGTACCATAAGTTCCGTAACGAATTGGTTTGCCATTATTGCGGGTATAAGATCCAGTTGCCCCACCAATGTCCGGAATGCCAAAGTACGGAATTGAAGACGATGGGTTTCGGGACGGAAATGGTGGAAGAGGAGATCGCCACGCTTTTCCCCGCGGCCAAAGTGGAACGCCTGGACTTCGACACGGCCCGTACCCGTACGGCCTACGAACGGATCATTGCGGATTTCGAGAAGGGAAAGACACAGATATTGATCGGGACCCAGATGTTGTCCAAAGGTTTAGATTTCGGGAACGTCAGCGTGGTCGGCATCCTGAATGCCGATAGCCTGATGAACTTCCCGGATTTTCGCGCCCATGAGCGGGCTTTCCAGCTAATGGTACAGGTCAGCGGACGTGCCGGGCGGCGGGATAAACGCGGGACGGTAGTCCTGCAAACCTCCAGCCCCGATCATCCGTTGATCCGGATGGTGGAGCGTTTTGCCTATAAGGAGATGGTTCGCCTGCAACTAAGTGAGCGCAGTATGTTCCGTTACCCGCCTTATTACCGGCTGATCGTGATTGTGCTTCGTAGCCGCAATGACTCGGTCTTGCAGGAGTTGTCCGCTTTATATGCCGACAACCTGCGCCGCCGTTTGGGTGAACGTGTCTTAGGGCCTGTTACTCCGCCTGTCACGCGTGTGCAGGCGCTTCATATCCGGAAGATAGTTTTGAAAATAGAAATAGCCGCCGCGATCGCTCCGGTCCGCGAGATTTTAGAAACCGTGCATGCGGAGATGCAACGTTACCTGCCGTTCAAGCAGTTGATTGTACATTATGACGTGGATCCGGCGTGAGGAGAATTGTGAATTATGAATTAAGAATTATGGAAGAGAAGAAAGGGAAATATAAGATATTGTTTGTCTGTTTAGGCAATATTTGCCGTTCGCCGTCGGCGGAGGCGGTGATGAAGAAATTGGTGCAGGACGCGGGATTGAGTGACTGGATCAAGGTAGACTCGGCCGGGATAATCGGGTATCATGAAGGAGAGCGGGCAGATCCGCGTATGCGTGCGCATGCTGCCCGCCGGGGATATAAACTGGATTCCATTTCCCGCCCGGTGCGTACGGAAGACTTCTTCGATTTCGACCTGATCATCGGCATGGACAACCGGAACATAGACGACCTGAGACAGAAAGCACCGGACTTGGAGACGGTCGCCAAAATACACCAGATGACGGAATACTCCCGGAATAAGTTGTACGACTACGTCCCCGATCCTTACTATAGCGGTGCGGAAGGCTTCGAGCTGGTGCTCGATTTGCTGGAAGATGCCTGCGCAGGGTTGCTATCGGAACTTACTTTGTAATTTTTCCGGGGCTTGTCGACATCCCCAGATATATGCTATATAGATAGTATTGTCGGTCTCTTCCACATAATAAATGATTTTGCAATGTTTGCCGTCCCATAAAGAACGGTAAGGTTTTTGTTTGTCTGTGAGAGCCTCTTCTTTGGGCCCTAAATAGGGATTATTGCGAAGTAGATTGATACGTTCCTGGACAGCAGACGTAAACTTTTCGGCAGAATGCCATCCTATGTGTGTTAAATACCAATCTACAATATCATTAAACGAATCTTCTGCTTCGCGGGACCATTCGATATCCATTATTTCTTATTAGTGGCTAATTTTTGATGTATTCTGTTCATCACCTCTTGATTACTGCTTGTTCGTCCATTCTTGATATCATCTTCGGAGCGCTCAATAGCGGCTCTCATTTTTGTGACGGAGATAGCGGGAAAAACTTCTTCATTAGTATATATCTGATTCAGATAATTCTTTATACGTTCTACAATATGGGGATCTTCAATCTCCAGTATTGTATTGATTATATCTTGTTTGGTAGTTTGTAATTCTAATGCAGTCATAAACCTTTGCTTTAAGTCGTTACAAACATACGATATATAATCGTGAAAAACAAATCTTTTCACTTCTTCAAGTCCGGATAGCTGATCCGTGTGTGGTACATGATCTTCAGTTTCTCTACGAATACGTTCTTGACGGTTTCCACATCTTTGAAGGTGAGCGGTGTGTTCTTCATCAGGCCGTCGGTGATCTGGCCGTCGATGATTTTGTCGACCAAGCTCCGGATGTTTTCTTCCGTGTGCTCTTTCAGGCTACGGGAAGCGGCTTCTACGGAGTCGGCCATCATCAGGACGGCCGTCTCTTTCGAGAACGGGTTCGGGCCGGGGTAGGTGAAGATTTCTTCGTCGATCTCACGGTCGGGATATTGATTCTTGAAGGAGTTATAGAAGTATTTGGCTTTCCCGCGTCCGTGATGGGTGCGGATGAAGTCGGTGACCGCTTTTGGTAGCATGGCCTTCTCTGCAAACTTCACGCCGTCGTTCACATGGTTGATGATGATTTTGGCGCTCTGGTCGAAACTTAGCTGGCTATGCGGGTTGAAGCTGCTCTGGTTTTCGGTGAAGAAGGCCGGAGCTGCCATCTTTCCGATGTCGTGATACATGGCGCCTGTGCGGACAAGTTGCGCGTTGGCTCCGATAGCGGCCGCCGCCTCGGATGCCAGGATGGAAACCTGCAGGGAGTGCTGGAAGGTGCCGGGTGATGTCTCCGACAACTTTTTCAGGATAGGCGTGTTGATGTTCGACAACTCGACCAGCGTGATACTCGACACGTAGCCGAAGGTCTTTTCCAGCATATACACTAATATATAGGTAAACATCAGCAGGATGAAGTTGATGCCGAAATACAGCAGCATCATCCAGTTGATCTTCTTGAAATCCGCCTCCTGGTAAATGGACAGGCTGATATAGCAGAGCGCGTATGACATGAAAATAAAGAAAGCACAACGGATCAGTTGCGAACGTTCATACAAATCTCTCAAACTGAAGGTGACGACCATGCCGGCGATGACTTGGAGTAGCAGGAACTCGTGCGGGAAAGGAACCATCAGCGAGCAGATCAGTACGATGATCAGATGTGTGAACAGGGCCGTGCGCGAATCGAAGAACGTACGCACCACAATCGGCACGATGGCAAACGGGAGGATATAGACGTTAAATAGCCCGTACGTCACGCAAAGCTCTGTCATGATACAACTGACGAATACGCATAAGATAAGAAAAAGGGCGTTCCTCCGGTTGTGCAGAATCTTGATCCGGAAAGACCACAGGTAAAGCCAGAAACAGAAGAGAATCCCGAATACCAGCACGAACTGGCCTCCGAGGATGATGCTTTGCCGCTGGGTGCCTCCCGCCTTGCTTTCGTGTACGATTTTGAGGGAGCGCAATACGTTATAGGTATGGTTGTCGATGATCTCCCCCCGGTCGACGATACGTTCGCCGGCCTGTATCATGCCGTTTGCCAACGGGACGCTGGCGAGTATGTCTTCTCTGACCTTGTCCGATGTCGCTTTGTCGTATGTGACATTCTCGGCCAGGTAATTGTTGATATCACAGGATTGTAGGACTTGTTTTTCCAGGTAAGAGGGACAGTTGTTGATGATGAACTCGTAAGCTGTCTTGACCGTGAAAAACTCGCTACTGTAGTGGGGATGGGCTACGTTGTTATCGAGCAGGTTGATGCGGGGATATTCCTCCTTTTTGAGTTCGTCCATATCCTGGGCGGAGACGATACCGTCTCGGTATAGCTTTTGCAGGCTGTTTTCGATGTATTGCATATAGGCCGGGGTAGCCCGGTTCTTGAGCGTGTTACGGTAGTCTGCGCGGAGCTTGTCGATCTCGGCGCCTTCGACGGTGGCGTCCAGGCGGTAGTAAGGCTCGAATTTCTTGAGGGCGCTATCGCGTTCGGCCTGCACTTCGGCATCTGTTTTATAGATCGGAAAATCGCTCGGTGCGGTGAGGAGTCCGTATCGCCAGGGTTTCCCTTCGTAAAACTGGTAACGGAATTTCCCTTCCCGGGGAAAGAAGTAAGCGATCAACAATGCCGCCACTATAAAATAGACGCTGGGATGTATGCTATAGTTCTTTACTTTCATAAAACTTGTTTTGTAATTGACTACTAAATGATGATTTATGGGTTTGTATCGTATTTGTGATATAGCGTCGGGGAGTATCTGTTTCCCCTCTTGAGAGGGGATAAGGGGTGTGTTATCTTTTGTCTATCTATCAAAATTCACACACCCCCTGCCCCCTCTCAAGAGGGGAAGGAGTTACCATCGGTCAATATAAACAAACCCATAAATCCTCATTTTCCTATCTAAATGGATGCTGTTATCCATTGAAAGGCGAAATGTACATAAAAAAGTTTACTAAGAGAAAAAAAAGGGCTACTTTTGCCGCATTATTATAGAATGAAAGAATTATGACGGAAAGGAAAGTTAGAGTCCGGTTTGCTCCGAGTCCTACGGGAGCGTTGCATATCGGAGGTGTTCGTACAGCTTTATACAATTATTTGTTTGCCAAACAGAAGGGTGGAGACCTGATTCTCCGTATCGAAGATACCGATTCCGGGCGTTTCGTCCCCGGTGCGGAGGCCTATATTATCGAGGCCCTTACGTGGTTAGGAATCAAGTTTGACGAAGGGGTGGGCTTCGGTGGCGATTACGGCCCTTACCGCCAGAGTGAGCGCCGGGATATTTACAAGAAGTATGTCGACCGGTTGTTAGACGCCGGCCATGCTTATATCGCTTTCGACACGCCCGAAGAGCTGGATGCCAAACGTAAGGAAATCCCCAACTTCCAGTATGATGCTTCTACCCGTATGCAGATGCGTAACTCGCTGACTCTCTCCGAAGAAGAGGTAAAAGCGTTGATCGACGCCGGTCAGCAATATGTTGTCCGTGTGAAGATCGAACCGGACGAAGATATACACGTGAACGACCTGATTCGCGGCGAAGTGATTATCAACTCTTCTATCCTTGACGATAAAGTCTTATATAAGTCGGCCGACCAGTTGCCTACTTACCACCTGGCAAATATCGTGGACGACCATTTGATGGAAGTCACCCACGTGATCCGCGGTGAGGAGTGGTTGCCGAGCGCCCCGCTCCACGTGTTGTTGTACCGCTATTTCGGCTGGACGGACACGATGCCTCAGTTTGCCCACCTGGCCCTGCTCCTGAAGCCGGAAGGAAACGGCAAGCTGAGCAAACGCGACGGCGACCGCCTGGGCTTCCCTGTCTTCCCGTTGGAATGGCACGATCCGAAGAGCGGCGAGGTTTCCTCGGGCTATCGTGAGAGTGGCTACCTGCCGCAGGCCGTCGTGAACTTCCTTGCCCTGCTGGGCTGGAACCCGGGTAACGACCAGGAAGTGATGAGCATGGACGAGCTGATCCGCTTCTTCGACCTGAGCCGTTGTAGCAAGAGCGGCGCCAAGTTCGATTATGAAAAAGGAAAATGGTTCAATCACCACTATATCCAGGCGATGGATAATAAGGAAGCGGCCACCCTCTTCATGCCGATCCTCGAAAGTCACGGCGTGAAAGCCGAACCGGCATACGTGGAGAAGGTGGTAGCGATGATGAAAGACCGCGCTACTTTTATCAAGGACTTGTGGGAGCTTTGTGCGTTCTTCTTTGTCGCTCCGACCGAATATGATGAAAAGACGCGTAAGAAACGCTGGAAAGAGGATAGCGCCGCCCAGTTGACGGAACTGATAGAAGTGCTTCGTACCCGCGAACCGTTCGATATCGAAGGTACGGAAGAAGAGGTAAAAGCCTGGATCGAAAGCAAAGGCTATCATTTAGGGAACATCATGAATGCAACCCGCCTGGCCCTTGTCGGCGAAGGCAAAGGCCCGCATATCTTCGATATCACGGAGGCCTTGGGTAAAGAAGAGTCTATCCGTCGTATCCAGCGGGCGATCGAAATACTTAAATAGTTCATGTACAGCATACTCATACATTTCTACGCCTTTATTGTCGCGTTGATTTCCCCTTTCCATAAGAAGGCGCGCATGATGCGCCTCGGTCAGTGGAAGACCAATAGCATCCTTCGTGAGAAGATCGACAGGAAGGCTAAGTATATCTGGTTTCACGCTTCTTCACTGGGCGAGTTCGAGCAGGGCCGCCCGCTGATCGAGAAGATCAGGGTGCTACATCCGGAATATAAGATCCTCTTGACTTTCTTTTCCCCTTCGGGATATGAGGTGCGGAAGAATTATAACGGGGCGGATGTGATCTGCTACCTGCCTTTCGACACGCCTTACCGGGTGAAGAAGTTCCTGAATCTGGCCAATCCGGCGATTGCCGTTTTCATCAAGTATGAGTTCTGGGGAAACTATCTGCATGAATTGAAGAAACGGGGGATACCGGTTTACATCATTTCGGCTATTTTCCGCCCGGACCAGTTGTTTTTTCAATGGTTCGGAGCGCCTTACCGGAAGATGCTGTATTGCTTCAACCACCTGTTCGTGCAGGATGAGCGTTCTAAGGACCTGCTTGGAAAGTACGGGATCAAAGAGGTGACCGTTTGTGGCGACACGCGTTTCGACCGGGTGTTGGATGTCCGTAACCAGGCGCGCGAATTACCGAATGTGGAACGGTTCGTGACCAATGGAGGCGGAGAGAAGCAACCCACGTTGATCGCCGGGAGCTCCTGGCCGCATGATGAGGAGATCCTGATTCCCTATTTCAATGAACATCCGGAGATCAAGCTGATTATTGCCCCGCATGAGATACACCGGGAGCATCTGATGTATATCGAATCGTTGTTGAAACGTCCGTCCGTCCGCCTCTCCGATGCGATGCAGGATAAGAGCCTGATGGAAGGAAAGGATTGTTTGATAATAGATAGTTTCGGGTTGTTATCCTCTATCTATCGGTATGGGACGATCGCTTATATCGGGGGCGGTTTTGGTGCCGGTATCCATAATACGCTGGAGGCGGCGGTGTATGGCATTCCCGTATTGTTCGGCCCGCGCTACCAGAAGTTCAAGGAAGCCCGCGATCTGATCGCGGTCGGGGGCGGTTTCTCCGTTTCCTCAAAAGACGAGTTCGACGGCAAGATGAATGAATTGCTGGCCTATCATGAAGTTCTGGAAGCGGTCGGTAAGAGTGCCGGCCGGTTCGTGAGCGGCAATGCCGGGGTCACCGACAAGATATTAAAAGAGCTGTCTTTATAGGCAGCTCTTTCCTTTGCTATAATTTGTGTTTTTAATATTATTCTTAAGTCTGGTAAGCTATGACTATTAAACAATTCTCATTCGGACTATTATTGGCTGGTTCAGTCTTTTCCTGTAACACTCCGAAACAGGAAACCGTAGACCGCCCGTTATCCTCTTATGTAAATCCTTTTATCGGAGCGACCACCAATACCGAGGCGGCCGGGAGTTATCACGGTCTCGGGAAGACTTTTCCGGGAGCGACCGCCCCTTTCGGAATGGTGCAGGTCAGCCCCAATACCATCACCGGAGGCGATAATGGTTCCGGTTATAGCTACGAACATACTTCAATAGAAGGTTTTGCCTTTACGCAGATGTCCGGTATCGGTTGGTATGGCGATTTAGGGAATTTCTTAGTGATGCCGGCAACCGGCCCTCTCCATACTTTTGCCGGGACGGCCGATAATCCGGATGAAGGCTATCGTTCGCGATATGATAAACAATCGGAAAAGGCGGCGGCCGGATATTATTCCGTCCTGTTGACCGACTATCAGATTCAGGCGGAAGCAACCGCTTTGCCCCATAGCGGAATGCTTCGTTTCACTTTTCCGGAAAGCAATGAAGCGCATATACAAGTCGATCTGGCACGCCGTGTGGGAGGAACCTCCGTCCGGCAGGCGGTAGAAGTCGTAGACGACCACACCATCAGAGGCTGGATGCAATGCACACCCGATGGGGGAGGCTGGGGAAACGGGGACGGCAAAGCCGATTACACCGTTTATTTCTATGCCCAATTTTCACGGCCTTTTGAAGAGCATGGCGTTTGGTCGGTGGATATACCCGATGACTGGAGCCGTAAGCGCGAAGATATAGAAAGCGAGCGTTACCATGAAGCGATCCGCCAGGCCTCTATCCATCCTTCCGTTTCTTCATTTGAAGGCAAACATGTGGGTTTCTATGCCTATTTTGAAACGAAACCCGGTGAGGAAATCCTGCTTAAAAGCGGAATCTCTTTTACCAGCCTGAAGAATGCGGAAGAGAACCTGTCTGCCGAAATGAAAGGCTGGGACTTCGATGAGACCCTTGCCGCGTGTAGCCGGCTTTGGGATAACGAACTGGCGAAGGTCAAAATAGACGGCGGCTCGGATGACGAGAGGACAACCTTTTATACGGCTTTGTACCATACGATGATCGACCCGCGTATCTGTAGCGATGTGAACGGCGAATATACCGGGGCCGATAAGAAGGTGCATCAGACGGAGCGTTTCAATAAACGGACCATATTCAGCGGTTGGGATGTTTTCCGTAGCCAGATGCCGCTTCAGACAATTATCAATCCTACATTGGTGAACGACCTGGTCAACTCGCTGGTCGAAATAGCCGCACAGAGCGGGAATGAGTATCTGGAACGGTGGGAATTGCTAAATGCTTTTTCCGGATGTATGCTGGGTAATCCGGCGATCTCTGTCTTATGTGATGCCTATTCCAAAGGAATCCGCGACTATGATGTGGAAAAGGCATATCGGTATGCCGTTAATACCTCGCGCCTGTTCGGAAACGGGCCGGACGGATATACCCCGGGAAATACCGGAATTTCACACACGTTGGAATATGCCTATACCGATTGGTGTATGGCCCGGCTTGCCGGATGGTTGGGAAAGGAGGCCGACCGGGAGCGCTTTGACCGGCAGGCAAAGACCTACGCTTCGCTTTTCGACCCTGCCTACGGATGGTTCCGCCCGCGTGACGGGAAAGGTAATTTCATCCCCTTGCCGGAAAAGGGACGGCTGGAAGAATGGTACGGATGCATGGAATGCAATGCCTACCAGCAGGGATGGTTCGTGCCTCATGATATAGACGGTATGGTCAAACTCATGGGAGGCCGCGAAAAGGTGCTGGCCGACCTGACGGATATGTTTGAAAAGACGCCGCACGATTATCTGTGGAATGCTTACTACAACCATGCCAACGAGCCTGTCCACCATGTCCCCTTCCTCTTCAACCGCCTGAACGAGCCGGCGCTTACCCAGAAGTGGACGCGTGACATTTGCCGGAATGCCTATCGCAATGCCGTGACCGGATTGGTCGGGAACGAAGATGTCGGACAAATGTCGGCCTGGTATGTTCTCGCGGCGGCCGGTATTTATCCCGTTTGCCCGGGCGACTTGCGCTACGAGATTACAAGTCCGGTGTTCGACCGCGTGGAGTTCCGGCTGGATCCGGAATATGCGACCGGGAAGACCTTTGTCGTCGAGACGCGCGATAATAGCCCTGAGAATATCTATATCCAGCATGCTACACTCAACGGGAAAGCGTATGATAAATGCTATCTGACACATGCCGATCTGATGGCTGGCGGAATTCTTATCCTGCAAATGGGATCAAAACCATCGGATTGGGGTAGAGATTGAATATTAATTGCTATCTTCGTGGCGAATACTTAGATTGTTACTATCATGAAACACAAACTATCCGCCATCTGTCTGATGTTGTTGTCCGTATTATCTGGACAGGCCCAACATAAAGAGTGGGAAAATCAGCGCATTAATCAAATCAACCGTGAGCCGATCCATGCCCACTTTGTCCCTTACGCTTCTGAAAGAGCCGCCCTGCAAAAAGACGTCACCTTAGAGAGGCGCGAGTCGTTGAACGGGACGTGGAAGTTCCATTTTTCCAGGAATCCGTCTTCACGTCCGACCTCTTTTTATGAAGAGAACTTCGATGTGTCCGGATGGAAGGATATAGAGGTACCCGGTAGCTGGGAACTTCAGGGATTCGACGCGCCGATCTATACCGATACGCGCTATCCTTTTCCCGCCAATCCTCCTTATGTGCCGCAGGACTATAATCCGGTCGGCTCGTATGTGACCTCTTTCACGGTCCCCGAACATTTCAAAGGAAAAGATGTGCTGCTCCATTTCGGAGGAGTCGAATCGGCCTACTATTGCTGGGTGAACGGCCAGTTTGTGGGATATAGCGAAGATAGCCGCCTGCCCTCCGAATATCTGATTAATAAATACCTGAAACCGGGGAAGAACCGGCTGGCGGTGGAGGTCTACCGGTATAGCGACGGCTCTTATCTGGAAGGGCAGGACTATTGGAAATATAGCGGGATCGAACGGGACGTGATGCTGGTCGCCCGCCCGAAATCCCGGATCAAGGACTTCGAGGTGAAAGCCGATCTGGAGAATGGATACCAGGACGGGGCGCTCGATATCTGCTTCACGATGGATAGCCGTTCCTTAGCGAAAGGAACGTCCGTCCGGTTGAAAGTGCTGGACGGCAAGAAAGAGCTGGCATCCGCATCTCTGACGGTAAAACAGGCGGCAGATACGGTGCTGGCCTTTTCCGAAAAGTTTCCGGACGTCAAACGCTGGACGGCGGAAACACCTGATCTCTATACGTTGGTTGTCAATACCCTGGACCCGAAAGGACGGGTGACTGAATCGTTTGTGCACCGTTTCGGTTTCCGGAAAGTGGAGATGAAGAACGGTATGTTGCTGGTCAACGGTACGCCGATATTGATAAAGGGAGTGAACCGGCATGAACACGATATGCATCGGGGTCGTACCGTCTCGGTGGAGAGCATGGTCGAAGATATCCGGCTGATGAAGCAATTCAATATCAATGCGGTCCGTTGTTGCCACTATCCGAATTATGAGGAGTGGTATGACCTTTGCAATGAATACGGCGTCTACTTAGTGGACGAGGCAAACATCGAATCGCACGGGATGGAGGCCCATCCGGACGGTACGCTTGCCAATATGGACGGCTGGGAGATCCCGTTTATGGAACGGATGGAGCGGATGGTGGAGCGCGATAAGAACGTAACCGCCGTCATTACCTGGAGCTTAGGAAACGAATCCGGCTACGGGAAACATTTCGAAACGATCTACCATTGGGCGAAAGGACGCGATGGTAGCCGTCCGGTCCAGTATGAAGGGGGTGGTGTGAAAGGCCTTTCCGACATCTATTGCCCGATGTACGGGCGTATCTGGCTACTTCGCCAATGGGCTAACCAACGCCAACCGCGTCCGCTGATCCTTTGCGAATATGCACATGCGATGGGGAATAGCGTCGGAAACCTCGGCGACTACTGGAAGTTGATCTATAAATACGACAACCTGCAGGGCGGCTTCATCTGGGACTGGGTGGACCAGACGTTTGCCATAAAAGACCCGAAGGGAAAGGATATCTGGGCGTATGGAGGCGATATGGGATTCGTCGGGATCGTAAACGATTCCAACTTCTGTGCCAATGGGCTGGTGGCGGCCGACCGTAGCCTGCATCCGCATATATACGAAGTGAAAAAGATTTATCAGTATATGCATTTCGAGCCTGTTCCCTTCTCGTCGAACCGGGTGAAGATCACGAACCGGCACGATTTCCTCTCTTCCGGCGTCTATGACTATAGCTGGGCGGTAAAGGCCGATGGCAAAACCTTGTATGAAGGCAAGCTCGATGTTCCGGCTATTGCTCCCCACGCTTCGGCAGAAGTCCCGTTGCCGCTTCCTGTTATCGAGGGCCGGCCCGGTACGGAATATTTCCTGTCTCTTTCCGCTCGCACGCAAGAGGCGACGGCGTTAGTGCCGAAAGGACATCTGGCGGCTTCCGAACAATGGAAGTTACCGGTCTCGGTACCTGCCCTCCGGCGCGAAAAGCCTGCCGGTACCGTCGGGGTGGAGGAAACATCCGGAGCCTATACGTTGACCACCGCTCAAGCCGTTATCACGTTTTCCCGGAAGACTGGCGAGATGACCAGCTATAAAGTGAAAGGGAAAGAATATCTGTTAGCAGGGCTTCGGCCGAATTTCTGGCGTCCGTTGACGGACAACGACGTGGCAAACGGCATGTTGCAACGTTGCGGGACCTGGAAACAGGCTGGTAACGAATTGCAATTGACGGATATGTCTCTCCTTCCTGCCGCCGACAAAAGCGAAGTGGCAATCCGCGTGTCTTATAATATGCCTGCCCAGGAATCTGTTTGCGAGGTTACTTATGTCGTTTACCCCGATGGCGTAGTGAAAACCTCTTTATCCTTTACACCGGGCGAGAAACCTTTACCGGAAATGCCCCGTTTCGGCATGCGGATGGTACTTGGCGGCGAGTATGACCGGATGAGCTGGTTCGGTCGTGGTCCGCAGGAAAACTATTGGGATCGCAAATCGGGTGCCGATATAGATTTGTATCAGGCAACCGTCTGGGAACAATACCATCCGTATGTCCGCGCCCAGGAGACGGCAGGCAAGACCGATGTCCGTTGGGTAGCCTTGCAAAATGCCTCGGGTGAAGGCCTGCTGGTCAAGTCGCCCGGTGAGCTTTTAAGCGTCAGCGCCTGGAATTTCCCCATCGAGGATTTATATTACATCCCTTCCATGACGAAACATATTCACGGCGGTAGCATCGAAAAGAAAGACCTGGTCTGGCTAAACATCGACAACCTGCAAATGGGCGTCGGCGGCGATAACACCTGGGGCGCCCAAACCCATCCGGAATATACGATTACCCCGGTCGCCCGGCAATATACGTTCATAATGATCCCAGTCGACGGACGGACGGATTTGCCGGAGGCAGGAAAGTGATTTTCTCGGGTGTTAACCGAATTAAAAAATAAGGAGGTGTGTCAAAAATAAGTTCTAACGCTTTAGCGTGTCATTGCGGGCTTGACCCGCAACCTCATACTAAACTGATTTACAATGATTAGTATGAGATGGCGGGTCAAGCCCGCCAGGACACAGACGCTATAAATGGGACTTTTGACACATCTCTATTTTTTTAATCCTCTTCCGCAAACATCGGATCCCAGGCCGGCAACCGTGTCGGAGTCTGTTTCAGTACCTCTTTTACTTTGTTGGTGATAAACTTCTTGTTTACGACCAGGCGGAACATATATTCGTTGAACCATTCGTCCGTCATGATCAGGTGGCCGTTGTTTGCACCCGGTCCCCAACTGTTTTCCACCATCCATTTTTTAGGCTTGCCGTTTGCATCCAGGTCGACGGCCATTAGCGTCATGGCATGGGAGGAGCCGCTGGCGAAGGTCTGGATACGTTGCTTTTTGTCCATACCGAAAGTCGTGCCCATCAGTGAGCCATAGTCGTAGTAGTTCACATCGAGTGCACCCCGTTCACGGTCGAAGAACTTACCCACATCACAAGAGAAATACATCATTGTGCTATCTTTGATAGAAGCGATCGCCATCTCTTTGATATCCTCTATCGGGAGGTTGACATACGTCCAGTTCTTGCCGTCGTAGGCATGGCGGTCATAATCGATTTCGTATAATTTGTAGTAGTCACGGCTCGGATCGTTCATCAGCATGACATAATTGTTTTTCAGGTCTTCGCCAACAAATGCCTGGTAGAACGATTGCGGCGTATATTCCTTTGTCTCTACCGGTTTGCCGTCTGCATCTTTGCGGGTCCAGGTGAATTTCGTAGGAGGTTCGCCAAGGTTAAGAACCAGCATGCGGTAGATTTCCCCTAACATCTCCGTTTTACGCTTTGCCAATGCTTCAGGTTTTGAATCTTTGGCGTCACGCAGAGCCAGTCCGTACTCCTTCAGCTTCAAGCCGAGCAGGTTCGCCATACGGCTGGTGTTGTCGCTACTATACGTTTCCACCATCACTTCGGAAGGGACGACGCCGTATTTCATCAGGTTGTCGGATATACCGGTGAACTGTCCGCCGTCTCCGATCGGATTCTTGAACAACCATTCCACCATCTTGTCGTCCATCGGTTTCTCCCGTGTGTCGATGATCCCTTGCAGGAAGAGATTCGCCTTTTCCAGTTGATCCCAGAAGAAGTTATAGTTCTGTGATAGTTCGAATTCCGGCAGGTTATATTTTGCGATAGCCCGGGCACGAATGACGTTCAGCCCTGTGAACAACCAGCAACGACCGGACGACTTCTGGTTCGTGATGCCTTTGCTATTCACCTTATGGGAGAAGTAGGTGTCGAAATTGTTTTTACTATCGTTGTTGACCGCCAGTTTGTTGATGTCGTTGTTACTGATTGCGTTGTGAATCGCTTTGTCAGCCGGCGTTCCTTTGTAGGCTTGCTTGATCTCCTGCAACATATCGGAAGAGATACCGCCTCCTGTCTGTTGTCCGTAAGCCGATAACGAGATCCCGAATGCAAGGGCCGTTATCCACAGGTTGTTTGCTTTCATGATGTAAATAGTTTAGTTCTTATGAGTTTTGTTACAAATGTAGTTGAATTTCTGTAAATACAGGTATAATATGTCATGCGAATGTAATAGTTCTTTTTATTTATATATGCGATGTTTGTTTAATATTATTGATATTGAAATGAATAATATTTATTTTTACTTGCACATTAATAAAGTAATATGTATTTTTGATGCGAGTATTACAAATATAAATAACCATAGGAGGTGAAGTGTATGAATGAAATAAAGAAACGTTTGCCCTTGCAATGTCCAGCCTGCGACGCTCCGTTGCTGGTTGGAAGGATGTTTTGCAGGGAGTGTGAAACAGAGGTTTGCGGCACATTCGAATTGCCGGTACTCGCCAGGCTGACGGATAAGGATCAGCAATTTGTGGTTGACTTTATCAAGTCCAGCGGTAGCTTGAAAGATATGGCAAAGAATATGGGTGTCAGCTATCCTACCGTCCGGAATATATTGGATGATTTGATTGATAAACTGAATAAAATGGAATAGATTATGAAAAAACAGTATTTGTACGGATTTGTAAATCCGTTTGAACGGATTGCCGGGTTAGAAGCCCTGCTTTGGGGATTGGGGGGAATGGTAGTTTCAACAATTCTCTGTTATTTTTCAGCCTGGCATTATCATGGATTACTTCATTTTGGTCCGGCTCCTAACCCGGCGTGGTGGTGCTATGCGGTTGAACATCTCGTCGTGTGGCTGGTTCCCGTCATCCTGTTTTATCTGGGAGGTTTGCTTTTGTCCCGTTCACACATCCGGTTGATAGATGTGCTGGGTACGGTTGCGTTCGCACAACTTCCGTTGATCATTATGAATCTGTTCGAGTTTCTGCCGCCCATGCAGAATCTGGCAAAAATGGATATGAACCTGTCTCCGGTGGAAATGATGCAACAGCCCGGAGTCCTTGTTGGGATATGGTTGTCCCTTGTTGCTTTTGTCTTTCTGATCTGGACACTTGTCTGGATGTTCCAGGCATTGAAAGTCTCCTGCAACCTGAAAGGCTACCGTTTGGGAATCCTTTATTGCATCGGAGTGTTCGGTGGAGACGTTATTTGCCGCTACCTGATAAAACTATGCTATTGATGTAACACCTGCCGGCACAGATCCGCGATATCAGCCACGATATAATCGGCTCCTGCCGCAGATAATTCCGCCCGGTCGCCATACCCGTAAAGCACGCCGATAGAATCGAGGTTGTTCTCTTTAGCTCCGATGATGTCGTGCTTGCGGTCGCCGATCATGACAACAGATGAGAGGTCCGTCAGGCCGTTGCTCTGCAATGCGTGGCGGATCACATCGCCTTTCGTATGGAAAGAGCCGTCCAGGCCGCTTCCGGCGACAAACGTGAAGTAACGGTCTATATCGAAATAGTCCAGGATACGTTTGGCAAAGACCGTCGGCTTGGATGTTGCCAGTATAAGGATGCGCCCTTGCCGCGTGGCCTCTTCCAGAAAGTCTTTCATCCCTTCGTATAGCTTGTTTTCGTAAATGCCGGTATCGGTAAACCGTTCCCGGTATTTGGCCGTGGCCTCTTTTGCCTGCTCCTCCGTAAAATGGTAAAACTCGCGGAATGAATCCAGTAGGGGAGGCCCGATAAAAGGGCAGAGCTTCCGGAGGTCATCGACTTGTATGCCGAAATGATTCAGGGCATATTCCACACACCGGGTAATGCCGATCATCGGGTCGGTAATCGTGCCGTCCAGATCCATCAGGAGGTATTTGTATTCTTTCATAAATGCTTTGTTTGTTTTCCTTGTTCCATAATGTCCAATGCCGCATCCAGCCAGGTGTTGATGTCGTCCGGATAATGTTGTTCGGTGCGGGTGTCGCTACGTTTGTGTCCGAGACGCACGACGACGGCGTTCTTATCCGGGATGATAAAGACGTATTGCCCGAGTATCCCCCGCATATACGGGATGTCCATGCCCTTATGCTTCAGGTGCCAGAACTGGAAACCGTAGCAACGGTTCGGTTCGTCGTATTCCGCAAAGCGGAGCGTGCTGTCCGGTGTCGTCGCCTCTTTCAGGTAACTCCCGGAGATCAGTTGTTTGCCGTTCCAGTTTCCCCCGTTCAGGATGAGTTGTCCGAAACGCGCAAAGTCACGTGCATTGCTATTGAAGCAACAATAGGCCTTTTCCATGCCGTCTTTTTTGTCTAAGCTCCACAAGGCATTCTCTTCCGCTTGCATCGGGGTCCATAGTTTGCGGGAGACGTATGAACTGACGTTTTCCCCTGTCGCCTTCTCCACCAGGAAAGCGAGTAGCTGGGTGACGCCGCTCTGGTAGATAAAGTTTACACCCGGTTCGGCAATCTCTTTCATGCCGAACGCGATCTTGTGTAGGTCGTTTCCGTAATAGAGTTTCGTCGTGGGGGAGAATGGCGAGGAATAAGCCTCCTGGAAATCGACACCGGCGCTCATTGTCAGCAGGTGGCGGATGGTAAGCGCTTTCCCGTTATATCCGTCGAATTCAGGGAAAAAGTCGCTGACCGGCTGGTCCACGTCCCGGATCAAGCCGTCATCAATGGCACATCCGATCGCCAACGAGACGATGCTTTTAGCCATCGAAAACGAGTTGCTATGCGATTCCGGCGAATAGTCTTCCCAATATTGCTCGAAAAGCAACGCGCTATCCTGTATGACGACATACGCCACCGTCCCTAACTCGTCAAAGACCGGAAGATACTTCTCCGGGATCGAACAGGTGTTATACGCCTCCGCCTGTTTCCAGGGAGACGGATCGCCCGCCTTTACGATCCGGTTCTCAAAGATCGGATATTGGTCGATCTTGGGAAGAAAATGCGTGAGCGCCCTGCGCAGGTAATAGTTGGAGGGCAATGCTAAAAAACCTCCTATACAGCAGGCAATCAGTAGTATTGCCCATCCAATCTTTTTCATCTATTCCGCTCCTTCTTCTTTATACCAGGATGAGTACATGTGATAATTCTTGGCGATCTTCTGGTTGATCTCCTTCGCCTGTTCCGGGTCCACTTTTTTGACGAACTTGGCCGGTACGCCGGCGTAGATGCTTCCCGGTTCGACAATCGTCTTGCTCAACACGACCGACCCGGCGGCCACAATCGCGCCTTCGCCGATCACGGCATGATCCAGCACCACCGAACCCATTCCGATCAGGGCGCCGTTGCATATCTTCGCCCCGTGGATCGTCACGTTGTGGCCGACCGAAACGTCGTCGCCTATCTCGATGGTCGATTTCTCATATAACGTATGCAGGACAGAACCGTCCTGTATGTTCACGCCATTGCCGATGCGGATCGAGTTTACATCGCCGCGCAATACGGTCCCGAACCAGATGCTACAACCTTCGCCTATTTCAACATCACCTATTATCGTGGCGTTGTCCGCCAGGAATGTGTCTTTACCGATTTTGGGTGTAAAGCCCCTTACTGATTTTATTAAAGCCATAATTATTTAGTTAAATTTCTGCTGTTTTCTCCTTCAACCAAGCCTTTTCTTCTTCGTCCAGGTGCGGGCTTACCAGTTCGTAGACCATCTGGTGGTATTTGTTCAGCCAGGCATGTTCGCGTACGGAGAGCATGGACGGGATGACCAGCTTGGTGTCGATGTAACATAAAGTCAATGTCTCGAAGCTGAGAAACTTTCCGAATTCCGTTTCACTATCTTCGCGGATCAGGATCATGTTTTCGGTACGGATTCCATATTCGCCGGGGCGGTACATGGCCGGTTCGTCGCTCATCACCATGCCCGGTTCGAGGATCACGGGATTCTCTTCCATACGGATGCTTTGCGGTCCTTCGTGTACGTTGAGGCAATGGCCGATGCCGTGGCAGGTGCCGTGCAGGTAGTTGATACCGGCATCCCAAAGCGCCTTGCGGGCGAAAGCGTCGATCAGGCAACCCCGTATGCCTGCCGGGAATTTGCACTTGGCAATGCCGATCGTCCCTTTCAGGGCGCGGGTGAAGTCTTTCTTCATCTGTTCGGTCGGCTCGTCGCAAAGGGCGATCGTGCGGGTGATGTCGGTTGTCCCGTCCAGGTATTGTGCGCCTGAGTCGAGCAGGTACAGGCTATCGGTTTTCAATTCCGTGTCCGTTTCAGGGGTAGGGGAATAGTGTACGACTGCTCCGTGAGGGCCGTAGCTGGAGATGCTGGCGAAACTGTCCATCACATATTGCGGTTGTTCGGCACGCAAGGCCGTCAGCTTGGCGGCGGCGCTCAGCTCTGTCACTTTCTCTCCGGCCTTGAGCTTGTTTTCCAGCCAAAAAAAGAACTTGGTCATGGCGATACCGTCTTTCAGAACGGCATTGCGGAATCCCTTTATCTCGGTTTCGTTCTTGATGCTTTTCAGGTGGTTGGCGGGCGAAATGCCTTCAATCAGGATGCAACTTTTCGGTAAAGCGTTGTAGATGGCTACATTCGTCCGTTTGCCGTCGATGAAAACCCGTGTCTGTTCCGGCAGGCGGGAGAGATAGGTGGCCAGCATACCGTAGTCGGCCAGTATCACTCCCTCTTTCTTCAGATGTCCGGCTATATCGGCCGGTAATTTTTTCGGATTGACGAAGAGCACGCTTTCCTTCTCGGAGATAAAGGCATAGCTGACGACAACCGGGTTATAGGCTACGTCCGTCCCCCGGATGTTGAACGTCCAGGCCACTTCGTCGAGGGCCGAAAGGATGGTACAGTCTGCTCCCGATTTATGCAGCATCTTGTTGATGTCGAGTAGTTTGTCCTCCACCGACCTGCCGCTTAGCTCGATCGGCATTTCAAACATCGGAGCTTCCGGAATGGCCGGACGGTCTTTCCAGATCGGATCGATCAGGGAAGCGTTTGTGTCCAGTTTGATATCCTTTGCAACCAGCGATTTCTCCAATGCGCGTGCATCGGCTAAGCTGTATGTCTCGCCATTCAGTCCGGCCGTCTGCCCGGCTTTAAGCTCGTGTGTCAGGAACTCCGGAATTGTCGGCGTTTCGGGTAGCATCATTTTGTAAAGTTCGATACCCGTTCCCTCCAACTCAGTCGTGGCCTGCAGGAAATAACGGGAGTCTGTCCATAATCCGGCTTTGTCGGCCGTGATTACGACGGTACCGGCCGAGCCGGTGAAACCGGAGATCCATTCGCGGTATTTCCAGCAATCGGCCGGATATTCGCTCATGTGCGGATCGGAAGTCGGAATGATGTAAGCATCGATCTTATGCTGTTTCATTGCGTCCCTCAGGGCGGCAATACGTTCAGGAATGTTTGTTTTCATCGTGTTTTATTTATTTTGTCAACGTTTACTATTTTCGGTCGTATCCCACAAATATATATATTATTAATGAAAAGCGAACGGTCCGGGGAGAAAGTTTCTTCCGTTTTCCCCATTCATAGTTATGAATAGGAAAAAGCATAGGTATGTGTTGGGAAAAACATAGTGAAGTCATAATAGTTACTTATCTTTATTTTTTATTCATCTAAGGTATATAACAAATATGATAACATTGAGGGGCTATTTTTGCCGTCAAGTGGAGATGTTACTGGGTCGTGGCAAGTCGGTTACGGCGCAGAACTACCGTAGTGCATGGCGGATGGTAAGTAAATTTTTAGGCAGCCAGGCTGCCGTTTTTCGGCTGTCGGCCATCACCGAAGAGTGGGTGCGGGGGTATGTGGAATGGCTTTTTGCACGCGGAAACCTGAAGCCGGGCAGTATCAACTACTATTTCCGCTGCTTGTGCGCACTCTACAGGCGTGCGGTAAAGGAACGGATCATCTCGCCGGTCCGGGACCCGTTCACCGGGCTTCGGCCGACGGTTCCGCCGACCTGTAAGCGTACGCTTTCCGAAGAAGACCTCTGTAAGATTGTCGGCTACAGCACCTGTCCCGGTGTCAGGAAGACGCGGTCGCAGGCATGCGACGTTTTCCTGTTCCTCTTCTATACCCGCGGCATGTGCTTCGTGGATGTGTACAACCTGAAGAAGTCGAACATTAACGGTGACTATATCTGCTATAGCCGTAGCAAGACGGAGGCGCCCCTTCAGGTAAAGATCGTCCCCGAAGTGCGTGCGCTGATCGACAAGTATGCCGATGCTGAGAGCGATTATCTCTTCCCTTTCCTTCGCGAGAACCGCCGGGGAGAAGGCGAGGTCAGCGAGAAAAGCGCTTTGCGCCGCCTGAACCGGGGGTTGGAACAAGTAGGGAAAGAGCTCCGCATCACCCAGATACTAACGACCTACGTAGCGCGGCACACATGGGCATCGATGGTGGAATCCTGCGGCATGAACACCGCCGTCATCAGCCAGGGGCTGGGTCATGGTTCGGAGCGTGTCACCCGTATTTATATGAAAGGAATGCCTTCGCTGGTCATCGACAAGGCCAACGAGGAAATGCTCAACCAGACCGTAAGGCTCAGGCGAAAGAGGAAAAAAGAGCGGGGAAACTTGAAAAATAAAGAAGAGGAAGAAAAAAAGAAAAAAAAATGTCACCTTCTTAGTAAGAAAGGGACATTGCATAGAATTAGATTAATATAGCCTTGAAAAATCAATGCTTATCTTCTGCAAATGTACGGGTTATTATGAAATAAACAAATAAAATATAAGAAAATAAAGCAAACGCTAATACTCTCCGGTGGAAAAATAGCTCTCCAAAAGTTTGAATCTCATTAGAATATCATTTTTAAGTTCCTGAAATTCAGAAAGAACCGTGCCTTCTGTATTTTTTGTCTCTTTCTTACTAAGAAAGTGACGAAAATATAGGGTAAATGATATGAACAAAAAAAGACACGGAAGGGAAATCCTGAGA